>ERZ1740065.2313-NODE-2313-length-11801-cov-12.133663_pt1 | contig 11801 bp, 11 predicted proteins | sample MGYA00581738_ERZ1740065 | MGnify/ENA primary metagenome ERZ1740065 (study PRJEB43018, sample SAMN04849749) | marine metagenome | isolation source: floating plastic debris | place: Pacific Ocean | collected 2008-09-01 | study: EMG produced TPA metagenomics... | reverse complement strand
TTCATATATGAACTCCAGATAGCCTGAAATCCACTCTCAGGGCATTCTCAAAGCTGAAATTTTCATGGGCCAGACCCCCTGCAGGAGGGGACACCGCACCCACACCCACCCCAGCACCTTTAGCGCTTAGCTTCACGCCTTCGCTCCACTCAGGCGCTCCACTGGCTGCGCACCTTTGCTACGCTCAGGTACTCCGCAAGCTGCCCTACAGGCAGCATTTATTGGCAGTGCCACTCTCAAAATGAACGGCACAGCCCTGCTTATTAGGCTGTAAGAACAGCGCTGCTATCCTTCCCTACCATCAGCACAACTATGAGCATACGGGTGGATACCTGGAATACTGAGGGAAAACCATGCTTTAAATCTTTCAGCTTTGAATCTGTATTTCTCTAGTCAGTTACCTTGTGTATAACTTCAGAAGCCTCACCGAAACCTCATAAACTACTACCTACGACCTATGACCTACGACCTATGCCAACCGTGATAAATAAATCAACGAAAAACATTTCAGCCAAATCTATTGTTTTCTGATATTGGCTGCAAATTAATGCCAGCTCTGTACACGGAGTTGTTCTCTCTTACCTTGTGTCATGATACGTAGAGTAATATTATGTTTGCTCAACATTGGTCCATAGTAGGTTCAGTTGAGGGGCAATGGAGTGACTTTATTACGACGATATTGATTGGCTGTTTATCTTCTTTATCTTCAGCTGTTTCAGTCCATTTTAGATGCAACTAAACAATTCTATTGCAAGATACAAAATCGATTTATGTATTTCATTTATATATCATCAACAATTCCTGTTCATAACAAATACTTTTATTGCAAAACATGAAAAATTGCCATTATTAAGGTTTTCGCCAAACTCAAAAACGTCATGAAAATAGATACAACCGGTTCAATAATAATAATGAGATGATGATAAATAAAATCAGTGTAACTCAAGCCAGCAATACGCGCTGGTAGTTTCATAAACAGTTTTAAATTAGAAAGTTCCACATGGTCTCAGTGTGAGTTTGATTATTTTGATTCTCATCATTCAGAAATGAAATCCATGGAGATGTTACAGCCCAACGACCTCATTGCATATTTTAAACTCAATTCACTGGTTATAAAAACAACTCTACTTGATTGATGCTTTTTCTGACAAATAGACGCATCTGGGATAGATAGACGAGTCTGTGACAGATAAATGCATCTGTGACAGATAGACGTGTCTGTGACAGCACCGGAAATACTTGGAGATGGCGATTGCAAATTGACCGTTAGTGTGAAAACATGCTACATGCATAGATAGTTCACAGAGGTGTGTGCAGTCGCTTTGTGATGTATATAAGGCTCTATAACTAGCCGAGAGTTCAAGACTGTGTTATTCTCGCCGACGAATTAATTTGGTCTTCAAAATGTATGAGAATCCGATGACTCCAGCGAGAAAGTAGAAGCTAGCGACTGAACACATGGCGTATTTCCACGTACCATACGCGCCGTAAAGTCCAGCTAAAACACAAGGAAGGGCATTGGAAGTGCGCTGCCTCAGAGCTTGCTTCTGTGATGTCAAACCTGAACCATTTTTGTTTTGGACAGAAAAAGATTTTTTGGGTGAAGAAAATGTATGCACAAGGTTGACAGACTTACGTTTAGTTTTTGTGCTTCTATCTTTTGATGTAAAAATTTGGCTTTTGTCATTCTCTTGTCAATATGTGTGCATGCGACACGTGACGGAGCTTCCACACACATCGACGGGAGTGTGCGCACACATCGACGGGAGAATGACAAAAGCCAACAATTTAAAGACCATTTATTTATTTATTTATACAATGATACTTTAAATGCAAAATTAAGCAGTCGATTTACTAGTAGCCAGGCATTACAGGTATTGAATCATGAACGGATCGTAATTCGTGTGTTGCTCGAAATATGGCTTTTTTTCTCCCAGTTGGCAGAAAGCGAAGATTTTTTTCATCTTGGATTTCGTTCTAGTGTAGCTTCAATCAGTTCTTGAATTCCCACAAATGTGATTTAAAAAATAAAATCAGATGCTTTGCAAAAGTAATTTGATATTTCCAGACGTTTAATAATTATCAAGAATACTAACTTGCTATTGGTGTGCATATCAGGAAGGCTATAGCCTGATATATATGCATTATAGCCACGACTTCCTGCAAATTGTCAACTCCATTCAACTCTATGTTCACTACTTGTAGCAGCGAGAACATGGATGATCCAAATATTGTGATCCCTGTGTAGGCGATGATGATTCCTGAAATAAGAAATTATTGATCAATTGATTGCAGCGCAGTTAAAAATTTTGGCGTATGTATAAAGTTATATAAAATTCAATTAGATACGCTATTTTTAAAGTAGAACTAGATTTGATAGCGACGGTCTATCGCTCGCAAAAATAGCAAAGAAAGATGATCGCTACAGTTGAAATTTGCTATAGAGATTATACTCATTATACCTCATATAGGAGTTGTCTTCCCATTTATGGGATCACCATTTTTATTTCTTGACAATTTTGAAGGAAACGCGAACATTTCTGTAGTTATCAACTCTGGCTCTACAGTACTAAGACTGGTGGATACATAGAATGATTTCTCTTCTCAACCGCCACTACCTTCTATGTTATTTATTCCTATTGTGATGTCACTGCTGCAAAGATGAAATGAAAAGATCTTTGTGATTTAAGCTCTCCCTAGCACTGTACCTCAAGCGTAGAGTACTATGATGGTTATAGTCAAAGCACGGACACCACCAATAGCACGGATGATAGTAAGTGCACTTTTAGTACCGTCAGCATCACAGGGGCGATATCACTTGAAGTAATACCTGCGCTGACTGCAGTGACAGAACTTGGCTTTTTTATTCTTCTATCGGTGGCCAGTCTTAATCTGTTACTAAAAGCTGGTGTTACGCTAAAGCCAGCGTAATACGAGCTTAGCACAGGCATAACACCGGAGCGTCTGCCGATAGGAGAGTAAAAATTGCCCATAGCGGACAGCACTAGGAGTACAAGTCTCAGAGTACCACTGTTATCATAATTATTGTCCAGAGCCGCCATGTGAAGAATGATTGGCTTTTTCCATTCTCCCGTAGATATTCGTGCATCAGCACGTGCAGAAGTGAGCGCAGATAGGCACCGGAGTGAGCGTGAAAATTGACAGGAGAATGACAAAAACCGAATCATTCCAGAGGAACTGACCGAGCCAGCAGAGCTGGAGAGGTATGGGTGACATACCAGCGATATTTGGTAGAACGACAGCCATGACTGCTGATGCCCCGCTGATCAACAGGACCAGGGAGATTTGGAAGATTGCCGAGCAGCACTTCTTGTCAGAAATATGTCCACTGAAGATCTTCGCTATGGCTTCAACTGCACTCGTCACAGATATGATAATCGATGTCGTTTGTAAATTTACGCCATATTCTTTTGACAGCGAGGGAGTTATGGTGATGAACATGCTGTAAGCTGTCAATCCACAGAGGAATATCACCCCCAGCAGGATTACCTAAAGAAATGTGACGGGAAACAACTGACTCGCTGATGAGTGTCTTCTGATGAGACATGAAGCATAGTTCTACTGCAGCTCTTCTGTCTTTGATGTCTTGCCGACTAATTTTACATCTATGTGAGGTCTTGCATTCTCTCTGTTATACCTATCTAGTTTCTGGTTTTTGTCTCACCTCTCACAAGTTTCATCTTGGATCATATTTTCAAGAATTTGTGTGATTACATCAATTTTTGACCTATTTCCCACGTGACATGGAGCATAAATATGTACTTCAATCCAGAGAGAGTAGGAGGTAAAAGAGGGAAATGGGGATGAAGACAGGGATAGATAACAGAGGGGAATGAGAAAAGGCATATGAGATGGTAAATGGAAGGAGGAGAGAGGAGAGGAAGGAAGAGAGCGGGAAGAAGGAGAAAGAGGAAAAAGGAGAGCAAGGGGGAGAGAGAGGGAGTGGAGGGGAGGGAGAGGGGAGGACGGGAGGACAGGAGGACGGGAGGGAGGGAAGGGGTGGGAGGGAGGGAAGGAGGGAAGGAGGAAGGGAGAGTGTGTCAAAACAGTCATGTCAAGCTGTACTAGGAGATTTTTTGTTCAAAGTGACGACGAGCACGACAGCTCAACATCTCACCTCATTAGAGTAAGTGTAACTTACCCTCGGCCTCAGCCATAGACATGTGCAGCGACTACCGTCTTCAGGAGTTATCACCTCCGTATCAGTGCTGCCTGTTTCCAGTTTACCGTCACGCCCATCAGCATTGATGTCTTCACTGAGCTGCTTGACTGAAAGAATGGAATAGTGGAATATACAAACTGATGACATCAGAGATCCTTCATCAACGCTCAACATGATGTCAACCTCGTCTCAGAATTGCAGAGCTGGCAAGTGCTTCCCATAGTATGCACATACTAGTCTGTCTACTGCACAGAGAACAAGCCAGGAAATGACTACTAGTATAACGCAGTACTCACTCACCATCCTCATCTTCAGCACTTTTCTCGAATGTGACTCCAGCATCTGCGTCATTGACTCCGCCGTAGGTAGAGTTCCTGCTGTCACTCACGGAGTTTTCCGTCTCCGGTGGACCATACGCACTTGGGGGCCGGATGAGGCTGGCAAATACAAGCAGGTTCAGGCAAATGGCACCTGAAAAATGGCATAAATAGTTCAGTTCATTTTATAACCCAGTGTAACTTATAAATTTAATAGATATGATGCATGAACGGAGACTTTTTCATGTTCAAGAGACAAGTATTCTAGATCCTGATATTCAGACAGAGCTGCTAGTAGTGGTTCACCAAAGTTCACATGAAGATTAGTGGTTTATGTTATATGCATAACTTTTGTTTAAGTTGTCAGTTACTGCATCTCATCATTGAGAAAAAAAAGTGGGTTTATGTTTGTCTGCCAAGTCATCATGAAAGAGAAAATAGAGAAAATTAGACTTAAAAGCGTATGTAAGTATTTATGATAGCTCTCAGTATGTTTATTACTTATTACATATTATATGTTATATAGTATATATTGCATAATACAATTAATATGATAAATGATAATAACCTACCAAATATCAGCATGGCATGCTGGAAGTGGAATTCCTGAAAGATGAACGCAGAAAGAAGTGGAAATATTCCTCCACCAAGTCCAGAACCTGAGGCTATGATTCCCGACGCCAGACCGCGGTACTTCAGGAAGTAGGGAGCAAATGAGGTCAGACTAACGAGCAAAATAGCGCCGTTGCCAGTACCTAAATACAAGACAGAAATGTCACACGATGAAACAAACGCTATATTGATGCACCACATCAGAAAGCTATAATAAGATGTTGGTTTCAGGGCAGTGGCTTGTAGGCTGAGGGAGATGGAATCAGATTGAATCATGTGTGACTGCTAACACAAAAATATCCCTCAGAAAAAGTCCAAGTAATGTATGGAAACAAGTACTGTAAACCAAAATATTTTAGCGGACAAAGTATTTTGCTGTTTTGCTCAAATCAGCAATGCCTACAACTTTTAGCAATTTCCTCCTAGCTTGTATGTAGCATAAAGAGCTATCAAAAATATAATGTTGAATTTTAAAAGCGTTTTCTTTGAGTCCCTATTATAGCTATTATTGTGAGGTCGCTAAAATATTTGGGTTTACAGTATTAAAGTTTTGTTTCATGAATCTCTGCTCACCGTCTGCGGCTGCTTGAAAGATTTCACATTTGGTGCTAAAACGTTCATGACAAATTCTAAACACTTGCGCAATCGCCTGCAGATTTTGTTCTAAATTTGGGTTGTAAAGTGATCATATGACGTCAAAAACCTACACCAAGATTCACAACGGCTTTGGCAGTGTAATACACATACAACCATTATTAATTCTCAGCTAGTCTGCAGTTTTCCTCCCTCTATGGCACTGGATGATTTTACTGGTCAGTTCGTCTGGTGAACTAGCCAATAGGATCACCCACTTGTATATTCAACCAATCACGAGTGTGTTATACTCTATCAAATGCCTATCCAATTCTTTAATGCATAAGGTAATATCTGATCGTTCAGGTGAGTACTCAAAAAGTTGAACAGGATATGCCTCACTCGAATGAAGAATTTCATGACACAGAACCATATCATGATGAATCTTCTTACCGTAAATCACAGAGAAACTGAAGAACAGAAAATAGCAAGAAGATGCTGCAGCTCCGAGCATCAGACCTCCGGCAAACAAGAGTGAGCCGACAATGCCGACGACTCGATTGGACCATTTCTTCTGAGCCTTGCTCACGACTGGTCCTAAAACCATAAAACTGGTGTAAGGTGTTCTTCTTCCCCTGGCTATCAAAACAATTAATGACAAGAGGTACTAGATGAGGAAGTGATTGTTCAGTCACTGTGGAACATCCACGTCTTTGTCATATTTACTACCTCTAACACAGCGCACTCCATATTGCTAACCGTCACTAATAAGTCATATTCTGCAAATCGGGAGTTGTGTTCTCCCTACCTTTCTCACTTGAGTTCCTAATTCGATTTTGCATTCGCTTCTGAAGTTGAGGGCTAAGATTTTTAAAAATGATTTAACTTGATTTGCGCTTGTGTATATGTAACATGTAGAGGACAACTCCAACATATGAAAACCGGAAGTGACTGCTTCATCCCCTAAAGATAATTAGTGTGCTTAGTTTTCATTAGAATTCCCCAAAGGGTTTTCTCTAAGCATATGTACCAACAATTTAGTTCTCATTAGAATTCCCCGAGGGATTCCCTCTAAGCATACATACCGACGATAAGGCTGACAATGGCAGCAATGTTTAAGATCCAGAGTGGTACTGCCTGGTCACAGCCAGGAAACGTTTCCTTCATCCTCACCAGGAAGATCCCATAACTCTTGAACGCCCCCGAGATCACCGTATATATCGCTGCCGATGCTGCCAAAATAGAGGAAAAGAACTCCTGTCACAGAGAAAAGAAAGGTATTAACCATGTATGCGTTTAAGGGGTTGTCTCCACATGTGTGTACTATTACAATACAAACACTTCTCCTACGAATAGAGCATGTAAGTCACATGACCAGAACTCATGTTGCAAGATTCAACAAGAAGTTTTCTCATACTATGAACCATTGATGCATCTATGGGGGTTGAGAAGAAAGCTTCACGTACGGCACCACTTGTGCGTTACAGATACTTCTCCTGCATTGCTGTCAGCGTAAATCAGTACCATGCAGGTCCTTGTCACAGTTTTGATATTGAAAATTTTCGGTTTCTGTCTTCAGATGGAATATTGAACCATGGTAAACAAAGCAAGTCAGCCCTACTGTATATGCAGCATTAAGCGCTGTCCAAACAGGTCATTGAGGGCATCATCAGGTCGGTATAAGGCCTACTCAAATCACAGGATGGGACGAGCAGTTTCTGTCAAGGAATACTGCTGCTAGCTTGCATCACAGCCATGATGTAAGCAGCTGATCAGATACCAAAGGGAAGTAGCAATAAGTAGCATTCAAAGATTGACTCTAGTTCATGCGAAATTGTACACAATTTGCTTTGAGCAATGGCAATTTACTTGCGATTTCACATGAAGAAAAGAAGCAGTAATTAAAGGATGCCGGTTGCTTCATCTTTTTACTGTAAACATTGATACTTTAGCAGGCAAAATATTACAGCATTTTGCTCAAATCAACAGTATTTCTAACAATGGCACCTGGAATTTTTAGCGATTTCCTTCAAGCTTGTATAAAACATAAAAAGAGCTATCAAAAATATGGCGGCAACTCTGGCAGTTTCTTCCAGCTGCTATTATTGTGAGGTCGGAGGTCGCTATTATAGCTAATATTGTGGGGTCAGAGGTCGGAGGTCGCTCAAATTTCCATGTTAACATTATTCACTAATCCTAAAATTTTAAATTTCCATGTTTACAGTATCCGGCTGCTTATACAATTAATTCCTATATGATGAGCATAACAGAAGGGAGAGTATTAGAAACTCACCGAACACTATAACCCAAGCCCATCCTCTGTCGACGGGTAGACTTTTCCTCGCCGTAAGAGATCTTTCTTCTTGCATCGGTCTAGATTCAGATTGAGACTCTAAAACAGAAATATTATATACTCCATACATTTCTGAGATATAGCAAGTAGATGGCAATACACAGGAAACTGTTTGAATTTTTATAGTACATTTGGACGGGCTTCTCCCCAATTTAAACTTGACTCTAACCTACGAAACATACCCGTAACCACTCTGATAAATTCTACTCTACTTGCAGGCGCAGACTATTTTCGAGGTAATCTAAAAACCTCAGCTTAAACTTGATGTGAGGTTGCGGGTGATAGTAGAATCCTCCGTTACAGGTGGCCGGCTGGTTCACTCAGTTGATTTAGGAACCAGGGTGGCCTTGCCATCTTAGAGGAGGAAGGTATTTGGTGTTATGGAATGAAGAGTATAAATGAGTTGTTTGGTCAAATACTAGTGCCCTCAGCTTACTATGGAGGGAGAGAGAAGCAGCTCTACCAAATCAACGAAGCTCTGGGCGTTGATACCGGAACTATCGCATTACGTTCCCAAATAATTGTGTTGAATAACCCTGTATATGGTAACATAGTGCAGGTCTAGATACAGTGCTCATCCGATGTACCATATATGCCCTAATTTATGCCCATGGCTGGTGAGGAGTGTCTTTTTGTTGATTAGCCATGCCTCACCTACTTAGTTACATGTCTTATTTTTAGGGGGAATACAGTAGGACCGGAGGGCGGTCTGGTTCAGAGATATCAGGTGACCTATTTATAGTAGACATGGATCGTGATTTACGATACAATGATTTGAAATTACGAGGTAATTGTGAGTGATTGACCTGCATATCACATTGCATTCACTTGATGACACGCAGCTTGAGTGAAACAATGTAGTTACATTGGATCGTAACACATTGACTTTAAAGGCCGGATGTATCCGGACAGAGAGAGCCACTGCTGCAACCGACAGAAGCAACCTTCAACGACCTGTTATCACAGCTAGTGCAGCAACATCAAAGAAAGTGATGCAATAGCGTTAGTGAGGGACAGCAGTCAATGCGCTTGGACCTAGCACTGCTTGAAATGCAGCAACACCCTGTAATTCAACTCCAGCTGAAATAACACATCTACTTGCAGAGAACCCGTCATAGCCAGCTCCAGATTTCTGCTGTAACCTGCCGTAACCTGAGCCACTGTACGAGCACCTGTTCATGAGCAATGAGAACAGCTATATCTCACATCCAGGCACTAATGACCCAAGTATTAGGAGTTAATCACTGGACGTATTGAGTCTGCATGAATACTGCAGAGCTACTCTCACCTCAAATCAGGCAGAGTTGACATATGCTGATACGCTGATATGGTGATATGGTGATATATGCTGATATATGCTGATATATGATGTAAAAAAGTAGTCTCTTTGGCTCCGGTTGCAGAATATTTCCTACTAAATCTTTTTTTAATGGTCATATAAGATTAGTGGCTATCAGAAGAAACCAGCCTCTTCATCCATGCAAACTGTCTACAGATGGTGGAGCTATGGAGTTATGTTCCGGCCTTCTATAGGTCACTCCATGGACTAGACTAGATAACAGCTGTACTCTCCGCAAGTAATATAAGATTTCCCTCTGCAGGCTGTTACCATACCCATATTTTCATTTCACCCACTCAGGGCTGTGGTCAATGGCCACTAATGGCTCAATGCACCCTCATAGTAGTAGCAGGCACTGCTGCTGAAGCTGGAAAATATTACAGCTGGAAGTAAATACGGCCTAGTTGGCCAGACAGCCTCAGTCACCACAACTGTAAACGCTCTCACATACACATGGCTGTGATGAGCGCGATGAATGGCTAATATCAGTCAAGGACAGCGATCTGGTGCAAACCGCTGGTGCCTCCCATCTACTGTCTACCTCTCCCTCTCTACCCATCCATCTCTACACCTACCTCTCTCTGCCCCTCTCTACCTATCACTCTTTACCTTTCCTTTTCTGTCCCCATCTATTTCCATCCCTCTCCTTCACTCCCTCTCTGCCTTCATCTCTCCCGCCATATGCAAAACTTCAATACTGCCGTCTTCACAGGGAAGGGGTTGAAACAAATCTAGTTTCTCTTTTCAGGAATATCAAATTTGCCATGATACCGCCTACCGGTAACATCTTTACCCTCTCGCCATAAACAATACAGCTCATTCAAGGAGATCAACACTCATTGATATCATCAAGACTGTGCGACTAATGTTTCGCAATCATTGAGTTGTTACAAGTATATTCAATTGAAAAGTTATATGATTTTCAGAATTTAATGAATGAAAGTTTCTGTGAGGAAATCAAGGACTTGACTCACTGTCACCCTCTCTGTCGCGTTCTCTGTCACGCTCTGTGTCACACTCATTCGGTGCCATCCTCGGTGTTGTTGATGTTCCAGATTAATTCACTGAAGCTTACTAACAAGGTGTTGACCAGAGGAAAGTATCTCTTGAAGAGTCACGACCTGAAGAAAGTCAAACAGAGGAAATCCCAGGCTGAAATTGTTGCATTCACAGGACAATAAAAATATTATCACCGCCGACGAACTAACATGTATGACATTGAGGCAGAATATATCATCGCAGCTAGCTAGCAAGTGATAACACTGACTGAGCCAGCAAGAGAAGCAGAGCAGTGGAGAGAGTAAACATGAAGAAGGGTGGAGCTGACAGGAGAAGTATTCATGATGCACTGGAAGAATCAATGTACGCAGATACTCAATACTAGCCAGGACAGCTGACGCACGAAACCAAGCACTATTGAAATTTCGCTTGAAAAAAGAAACCTTTCCAATGGTGCTCACTCTCTGGATTTCAGCTGGTCACCAAGTGATCAGATGGCATCTTGTTTACGCATGGTTCCCTAACATCGATCAACCAATCAGAGCGGACACAGTACTGTATTCCTGAGACTCATAAAATTGCTTTCAACTGCAGTCAAAATCCAGGGGGCCAAGTTTACATTCCTGCAGCCCTACGGAAACTAGAACTGATGACAACATACCAAAAGCCAACACATCATATCGGCTAACAAACCAACACACATAGTGGCAGTGTGCTCGCAGTAGCAACGTACTCCTATAGTGCATGATCCAATAGATTACTACTGCAGGTATTGATGGAAGCATTTCTCCAGAAATAGACTATGCAATCTGCCTCTACTGCCATCTCAGCAGAGATCATCAACATCAGTCGTTAATGATCTCCGATCTCAGAGCTGATAAAGGCTACCGGTATATGACGCGATCTAAAGCCTCCACCCCTATAGGATAGGAATATAGTGTGGTCAGTATGCAAAACAACACAAAGCTCCTGCTATGCTATGCACTGAATGACGTGCTGTACCACATGACCTTCCTTCCCTGTATAAACCATGATGAGAAGCCACCATACACCCAGACCATGATGGTCATACCATTGGCTTTCCAAATCACAATCAAGTTGCATGGAACCCGGACACAGCCTCACGCATTAGCAGTGAGAACCTGGCAGTGCTGGTAATTTGATATACCTGGCATGTACAAGTACCCACAGCCAGTTCGCATACACTGAAGCTCTCTCCCCATTTATGATCACTGCAAAAACAAAACGTGAATAAGAATCGCAGGGTGGTTTCTCTGGTACGTCTATTCGTACTGACAGCCCTAGTAGATAAGAGTCCTGGTATGTGCTAACTGCAGTCAATGCTGTCAGTGTAGTCGGTGCTGTCAGTGCTGTCGGTGCTGTCGGTGCTGTCAGTGCTGTCAGAGCTGTCAGTGCTGTCAGTGC
>ERZ1740065.2312-NODE-2312-length-11802-cov-12.029029_pt1 | contig 11802 bp, 13 predicted proteins | sample MGYA00581738_ERZ1740065 | MGnify/ENA primary metagenome ERZ1740065 (study PRJEB43018, sample SAMN04849749) | marine metagenome | isolation source: floating plastic debris | place: Pacific Ocean | collected 2008-09-01 | study: EMG produced TPA metagenomics... | reverse complement strand
GACCACATAGAACACCAGCACTGCCACCAGACCCCACACGTTGACAACCATCTCTTACTATCTTCAAGTAGCCTACACAGAAGGTGACAACAGCACAAGAGAAGCAACTCCTAGTAAGAGAGTCAGTAAAGTTCTGTCAGCCAGAAGGTGTTGTCACATGGTAGCGATACAAACTGTCCTAAACTCCCACCAATAATTCTAGCCAATGGAAGCGTGTATTAATGTCTGTTAGCTAATCTGACTTCGGCAAACCGAAAATACATTTATAGCCAATCAGTGAAGGCGCTAAGGAAAAGTTGATGATAGATGGGGCTGCAGGGAGTAGTTGAAGTCCTGCCGGACATAAAGGCGCTGTTTTGTAAGCCTACAGTAAACAAGATCAAACATGAGCAAGAGAAGAAAGTTTGGGAGGTTTCAAAATTAGACCAAGAAGTTGTGTTGATATGAAAAATGATGGGATTAATAGGAGCATGGGAGAGTCAAGGAACGGAATGAGCTGGCATAATGTAAGTGGTGTAAGATGATGCCACCATGATCGAGTTTGAGTTGGTGGTATGCTGGTACTGTAGAGGGATGATATACAGCACTGTTATAGTAGCAGTAGAGGTAGCGGCAGCAGTGTAAGGACTGGCAGTATCTGCATTTATCAGTAATGGTAATAGCAATATAGTAATATAGTAGTAGGGTGACAACGTTGAGCGGTATGTTGTTGATCTGGCGAAGTTACCATCATTGAGTCAATGTAGACTTATGAGATTTAAAACGAGCAATACATTTTCATTTATACGGCCTTCTGGGAGCAGTATCTGAGCTATAACAACAGTACATCGTAGTAAAGCAGACTGCGAAGGGGGGAGCTAGTGGTAACAGGAACAGTAAGTAGCATTAGTGATGGTCCTTGAAGTTATGCTCTTGTTGGCCTTCCTCGTTACCTCCGCCTCCTTGTCTCTCTTTCTCTCTGTCTCTTCTCCTTATCTCATCTTTTGTTTTCTCCCTCCTCTCTCTCCAGTTGTAGACTATCGTTAGGCATCACTGGGACAACCATGGCTGATGTGAAGGTCACCGCTCACTTTATGTACCACCCTGACTAAAGCTACTTAAACTTGACTAATGTCGGTGAATGAGGAAGGCGCTAATTAGGAGTTGTCTTTCCACAGATGAGATAATCACTGTATACCACCACATATATACACATGCTTGGCAAGAAAAACATCCCGAACCAATCAGTATATGCTACACCAAATGTGATTTTTGTGACAGTTAGATTTAAAGTTTACTTCATGGGTTACATTTTGTCTCACAGAATCTGACCAGATCAGTTACTTCTTGCTGCATGAAATGTGATCAGATGAGTTACATCCTTTCTCAATCATGTTTGAACCAATACACTGCATTGAACACAGAAATATACACATGATGCTTTCATATTTATTAGATACAGGTGTGTTTATTAGTGACTAGATTTCTACTTTACATGCAGCTACCCTGCAGATACATCATTGAATGAGAGAGACCAGGTGATAGTCGTTAAGTCACTGGACTTTGTCCAAATCAGACAAAGACAGATCATTCTGACTGTCCTCTGCAATGTTCTTTTGAGACATCGCCGTTGTGCTGTCAGCCTCATCCACTCGGTTGTTGATATACCTCAGCCACTTCCTGTCCATACGACCGCTCTTCATCAGTCGGTCTGTTATAAACGATATCAGGATCATACAAAACAGTCCTACTAGCATGGATAGCGTCTTGTAGGGGAAATACTGTATGTTGTTAGTCGCATCATAGTAGGGATAGCCGACAGCTGCCACCCAGTTGAGGTAGCTCTCTCCACCAATCAGACGTAGGATCAGTGTGACGATGAAACCTTGAGGTAGAGACAACTGTGTCAGCCCATCAGAATTGATGCAACACAGTACTATATTGAGGTTGTTTGTTACCTGTGAGTGAGCCGAATGTGTTGAAGAAGCTGAGGAAGAGAGTGCAGGTGAGCTGAGGGAAGAGGAGGACGTAGACAAAGTCTCCACAGAGAACAAACAGGCCATAAATGGAAGGTATGGTTAGAGCCATGACTGTAGCAATGGCGCAGAAGACAAGAGCCGCACCCCTCATGGCCCATATCACCTCCTGATCACCAGCCTACAGCGTGGATATAATAACTTCCATTGACCTGTCATGTCCAAGATATGTCGGCCAGAGGTAAAATAAGTCAAGATCATATAGCTCATGGAACTCGTATAACGGGAGGTTAGAGGTCACAGGTAGGTCATCAGTAGGTCATCAGTAGGTTGAATGTGACAGATCAGTGATAAGATAGGTTAGCGGAATGCAATAGGTCAGAGTTCAGGTATGTCAGAGGCTTACCTTGGGTCTGATGACTACTTTGTAGACATTCCTGGAGAACATTGTACTGGAGCTGAGCATGGATGAGTCAGCTGATGACATCACTGCTGCTGCTACAGCACCTAGACCTATGACAGCCACAGCAGGTGGTGTCAGGTACTGTAGGACTAGTGGTAGAATGAATCGTGGGTCGAGAACTCCTCCATTCTCGGCCAGCGTGGAGTTGTACTCGGTCTGGGACCAATCTACAGAGATTCTGTGCCATCATGGTGTCATAGCGCCATTTGATATATCTACATCAACTTACCAGTGGCATAGCCTATAGCTCCAATGATGATGGGAGGTATGGCAAACAGGAGACACCCCACTCCACCCAGTAGTGACAGAATTTGGGCTCCACGGGGAGTCTTACTCGCCAGAACTCTTTGGAAATACACCTTTAAACATAAAATCTCAATCTCTGTTGAAGCTGATAGACTAATAGTTTGTATGATGATAATGGTCCAGGGGTACTGCTGCAGCAGTGTGTAGGTGCAATCACCTGCCAGGGAATCCCTCCAAACATGAGCAGCAGGTAGCCATCGATGAAGACACCCCATCGCGGTCCCTCCACATATCCAATCCATCCAGTCACAGTCTCGTTACCTCTAGGTCCAAACACCACACCAACAGCCTCGTGTTGGAGGGCGAACGGTATAGCCATGACCTGTATAAAGAGTGTGAACATATAAACAATTGATATCGATGTTTACCTGCAATGTTATGAAAATGTTATAAGCAGCAATGCACACAACATGTATTGAGAGGAACTGAGGAGGAGAGGGTAGTTCATGACAGGAGAATAGGAAGAATGCAGATTAGGGAGGGCATGAGGTGAAGGGAGGAGAAATGGAGAGAAGGGACAGGAGGATGAGTAGAAGAGGCGGTAGTGAGGGAGAGGAGGAGAGGAAGGAGAGGGAGGAAGGGTAAGACGGAGGAAAGGGTAAGAGGGAGTGAGGGAGGTAGGGAGGGAGGGAGGGAGGTAGGGAGAAGGAAAGGGAGAGGGTGAGAGGAAGAGTAGGATACTGACCAATCCGATGACAATACATCCCAGCTGAACTACGTCAGTGTAGACAACGGAGGCAAGACCTCCCACCATGACATAGAGGAGAGCGATCGCTGCCGATACAACCACGGATATCCAGAGTTCCAAACCAATGATCACGGACAGAGTGGAGCCTACAACAATGGTAAACCGTTTTTTTCATAGCCAAGGAGACCGGCAAGCAGCTTGGTTCCACCATTGTAGCATGTATTATAGTCGAAAGTGTATGTTCCTGTTTCTTTGTATCAGAGAGCATACCAAGGGCGGCCAAAATGCTTGCACTCCAGAAGATCTCGCCACAAACGGCTGGCAGCACAAGAAGAGCTCCCATCCAATCACCGAGCTTCCTTTGAAATGGGTCAATCATGGTCGTATATTCTGCTTCTCTCATCTTTTTGGCATAAAATGCCGCGCCTGAAGAATTTAAGGTGCTGTAAACTGGAATATATTTGCGAAGTTTTGCGAATGTTTGATATTGCACAACATACGATGGCAAAAAAATTCAATGGTTATATGGTGATTATAGTGATGATGAATTTTCACAAAAGTTTTTCATTCACAAACATTTTTCGATCGAAGTTTCCTGCCATTTTCACAAATATTTTTCAGCGCAAAATAATTCCAGTCTACAGTATTACTTGTGATACCTAGTTGGAAACCAAAGAATGGTGGCCACACAAAGGAAGGGGAAACACAGATGTCATTACAGATGAGCAAAGGGGAAATAACAGTGAAAGAAAGAAGGAAAGGGAACATATTCGAAATTCTAGACATCTACATACAATGGATTAATCTCAAGCGTCCGATCTCAAAGTCTTTGGATGGAAATTTCCTTACTCTCGTGTGCGACAGTAAATGTAGCGTATTAGACGATTAGAGATAATCACTAGCTGGAGATTGAAATCTCCAACTACCTACCCTCACAGCAAGTAATCATACCTACCGGGAGTTGTCTTCTCAATATTTGGCTCTAATATTTGACCATACAGCAATCGTAACGATACAACAGCATTTCCATACTTGGTATGCTTGCCAAGCAAAATTTGCAAAAATGAGGGACATACCACAACGGGTACTACATGCTGGCACCGTTCACCAGCATGTCATGTTTTGGGGGTTGGGGGTAACAAATTGCCTGCTAGGGCCCTGGGAGTGACAGTGAGAAAGCTTTGAGTGTTCTGGGCTCATAACAAGTAGGTTTGGAGGATATACATATCCCTGAAGTAAAGGATTAGTGAGATGGTACCTAACTATCGTGCTTGAAGTTAAATCAGAGAGACATTTATCGTAGCTCATAGCTAGCTACCCAGTAAAGTAAGGGTACAAGGAATAACTGTATTACTAGTCTGAAACCCTTCATGTGTTAAATGAACAGCAAACTTATACAGATTGTAAATGTAACTTTAAATACTCAATGATTATGCTACTTGCTTCATCAACAGAAGTAAGGAAAATCAGCAAGCTCTATTTATGGAATCAGCCGATTGATTGGCGGAGTGCTCGCTTCATCACTCAAATGCACCAAAGTTTCAACCACGTAAATCGCATGAGCAGAAAACTTCTTGAGTTTGAGCATCGAACCACATTTAAGATAAAAAGCAATCGATGTCTTCTGTGATTTTCCTGATTTTTTTTTCATCTCCTATTGGTTCTGTTATTGCCAGCTCATCTCGAGATGCCAGCTTTACTCTTTTAGAACTCAAACTTGTGACAGCGAATTGTGAGATGGAAAAAGGTTACCGATCAGCAAGCTGATAGAAAATCCGACGGGGGCCTGCGCCCAGACGAGTCCACCGCCACTGTCTCCAGTGATAGCCAGGTAGACGATCTCAGCTGTGCCGTTGATGTAACCACCTCCAACCCAGGTAGCTGTCATCGTGAATATACCTACAAACTGTAGAGATCAGAGCTGAGTTAATAAACAGAGAAATTCCGGCGTATCTGCATTTTAGTCATCAACAATGACAATAGGCTGATATTCTGACTTTGCATCTAGGCATTTATGGTAAGCCCTTTCTGCAGTTTGAAAATCAACAACCAGTGCAAGGGTGAATTCAGTTTTTTCTGAACTTCGTGGTAGATCAAACCTCCTACACCTGCACATAGGATTCTGCCATATTTGAGCTCAGCTCACCAATATCTAACCAATAAGCTGCAGGAGAACATAAGTGAGGTAGCCTTGCTACTTAGAGTTATCTGCCCCTGTCAGATAGCGGCCACAAGTCTTCCCTTGAGCTTGAGGGGCATTTGGTCAGTCGCAGAAATACACCGAAGACCAACAGAGAGTGGGGAGAAGGAAATTTCTCAGACACAAGTGGAACGACACAGCTGGGAGCACCTGCGGGCTGAAACTCACAGCAGACAAGTCGACACTGCCTCAGCCAAAGGGAGAGGAAGTCACACTCTCCAGAGTGCGTCATGGCTAGAAACACAGCTGGCCGAAAGACAGTCGATAAGTTAACATTGCCACCGTGAGATGGAGAAGAGAGGGAGTGTCAGTCCACTTTCACAGCTAGTCCACAAGCTGCTTTAGCGGAGTAATCACGCTGTAGTCATCAGATATCTCCAGACTTACTCATTGAAGAATTGGGGTCATAGAGAAAGTCAAGAGACACACCGATTAGCAGTGCTCAGGCATGGTGGTCTCTAGGAGTAATAACACAGTGAGCACCTGCAGGGACCTGACACCGTTTATCAAGAGGGTTAAGAGATAATCCAACCCTTCACGTAAATTAGTAGAAACGCTGTCAACACTTGTGTATGATTCCACATATATTTGACTATATTCTTGAAGTCTATCTCTAGATACATCCATAGTCTATAGGTGCTGACTTGCCTACATCATATGGTGCTGTGTCTGTTCAAAATTACTATCGACCAATCAGATGCTACAGCTGCAGACGTTCAGGGTCAAAGTTTAACAGATTAAACCAGGCACCCTTCAAATCTAGCTACAAGGCTTCAGTCAGCACCTATTGAGCGACTGCTGTGCCACTTTAGCAAGCGAGCTGCAGTGATGTCATCCTGGACAGAGCAGTAAAAATGTGAAAAAACAGAAATATAATGAACTGAGGCTGTGAAAACATAGATAAACACTGCGGTGGCATTTCTGAAGTGAGATAGCAATCAAGCCAAATATTTTGTGCCTGGATATCATCAATTTGTCAGACAATCACTAATCGCTATCAAAGCAACTGTAACTGCAGGGTGTCTCAAAACTTAGTTATAAATAGCTGATTGGATGCTGATTAGGAACGGTATCATCGATTATCAATCATGTCGATCATGCCTGACGGTGGAAATGGTGGACAACTGTTTGAGCAGATTTACCCCTCATCACATCTCCCCAGTTCTCCATAAATAAACTCTCCTACTGGCCTCACTGCCTGCCACTCGCTGACCTTTTTTGACCCTCAGCAAGTACCTGCAGGTCCCCTGCCAGTCCTACTGCTTCTACACATACAGCGGAGCCGAAATAGCTCGTAAAAAACTTGCTGCCACTGGGATTCAAACCGCTTGTCTTCCACTCACCACTGCTAACCACTGCACCCCAGCAGCTTAGGTTTCATCAAAGTTCTGTTTCATCTAGAAAAATCTTGGATAAAAGATGATGATTTGTTGTTGTTCTCGATTTAGCATAGCTTTAGTGTCTGATCAGAGCACAAGGAGACAGTTCAGTCTGGTAAGTGGTGTTCACACTAAAAGGCAGGATGGCTTGATTCCATGATCGTGATGGAAATCGAATTAGGGGTGCAGCTGGGTGCACGAAAATTCAACAAGTAAATATTAGAGTTGTCTTCTCCTAATGTGATGGCAGCATCTGGTCGTATTTTTCACAAAGCAGACATATCATCAACATCCATTCCATTGCGAGCGAGTCTGGTGGATGGCGAATTTTTAGTTTTGCGGGCACAGATGTCTTATCGACAAAAATTGGATGTTGTAGCGACATCCGCAGATGTTGAAAACTGTCTGGATTGCAATTTTTCATAACAGGTCTCTTCGCAGGCTCTTACTCTCAGTGGACCGAGGTGCAGTAACAGTAACGAGGGAGAGAGCAGACAGGCCAGAAGTTAGTCAGGAAGACGAGACCAATTTTCATAAGGCGTAAATGTCCAAGGACATGTCGGTCAGACAACAGTCCCTGCTGGCGGACTGTCATCCTGGACTCCACCAGGGGAGGGGGAGGGGAGGGGGGTAATCTTATCATCCTTTCTCAAACGCCACCCATGTGACTTGATGACGGTGTGTTGAAGATGAAACGGAATTGGTTGTCTGCCAAAAATGCCTCGATCCTCTCGCTGCACATTTCCTTGTATCCATCCTGCAGCTCTCTGCTCGCACCCACAAAGTTTGATCCTCTGTCTGACCAGAGTGTAGAAACTGGACCTCTGAGGGCTATCAGACATCTCAAGGCATTGATGAAGCAGTCTGTTGATAAATCTCCAAGGGATTCTACATGCACTGCACGGCATGATAGGCAGGTGAACACTACTCGAGGGGGGGGGGCCTGCATTTGGGCTTTGCAGACATCACTTCAACATAACTTCATACAATACAGCTGCTTACTTACCATGCCAATGTTTCGGTTAGCCAGCATCACCTCTGACGAATCCGTTTTCCGACATCTCATCAGCTGTTTCCTGCCGGCGATGATGCCTATCACCAGGATGACCACATAGAACACCAGCACTGCCACCAGACCCCACACGTTGACAACCATCTTTCACTCTTGTAGGAAAATCTACAAACATTATAAGCTCCATGAGCAACTAGTATACAGATCTACAACACTACTGGAAAACTTTTCAGTTCTGCATGCAGCTAATATACGGAGCTGTAATGTTATCAGAGAACATACAGAATAAGATTCCTGGTGATGGCAGAGCAACTGCTATCGGTCAGATAGACGGGTTAGCAGGTAGTGCCATGGGCTCCACTTATGGATAACTGAAAGAGGGCTCATGGCTCTTGACAGATAACTTCAGCCAATGAGTGCCTGTCAAAATATTCTTATCAGCCAACCAGGTGACAGGTTTATGATGTGTGATAGCTCTATAGCAAGGGCAGATTTAGGTGCCAGTCAAAAAGATCTGCCTCAACTATTTTTGTGTTTTAGCTGGTAGTAAATAGATGAACAAACCGGACTGCACTCATCACACAGCCACACAAACCCCAGTGGCATCACTAAACCCTAAACCGCGACTGCACTCATCACACAGGGGCATCAACTTTAGCAGTCATCACTAAACAATCATGCAGTCAACAGATGGAAGTTGCCCTTCAGCCAGCCATTAGTTTATGACTTCTGTGTCAGTTGGAAAGATTCCTGGATCCGCCCCTGATATAGGACTGCACCCTTTGTCTCACCCACAAACTTACAGCTAACCCACCGGTTATCTGCATGGAAGGGCGATCTCAGAGATATCACCAAGATCTTTGCAGCCAATCGATACCGTTGTGAAAAGCAACTTTCTGTCATGGCTCATGTTGATCTTCTGCCACCAGGGCTTAAAATGTAATTTTATTTATAAGGGAACTCTAGTGGCCTTTGATAATGGTGTCAGGCCGATTGTCATGCCTACGTGTATATTCAGTCTGAAGTATGGCACTGAAACAGGGAAATTCTAATTCACATATGGCAGTCAGCCAGCTGCTGCAGTTGCTACACACAGATGAAACTGTGAGCAGAAAGCGCCTCATGTTGAAATTCCTTGTGGCAGATATTGTGGTCTGTGGGTATCAAAGGAACCGAGCGTTCCCTCTAGATGTGACTGTAATTTTCTTACAGGAACTGCGTTCCCTCTAGTTCCCCTGAATTTAAGCACTGTCTGCCACCAACCACTATCAGTAATAAAGGAGTTTGCATTCGTCACCATTGTAGCAGAACGATGTTACTTGAGAGTACAAGTGCCAGTGTGTGTATACCATGTGGCTAGCTACAAGGACAGTAAGAGGTCTTACGCACACTAGATGCTGAATCCATGAACAATGAAATAAAGTAGGAGAAAGAAAAGAGCGTAAAATGGGTGGTGGATCAGGCACGTTTGCGATGCAGCAAGAGGTTTCGAAATATAATGTCCAGGGGAGTATATTATAAGAATTTGAGCAGTCTAACTTTAAGCGATTAAAGTTAAAAACCTTTTAAAACTTGCGTGCACTCCTCTTCGGCACTGAGATCTGATAGCTTGTGTTCTGGTTTGTTTGGCATCGCCATTCATTCATTGCTATTGGTACTCGGTAGCAGTGAACTAGGGTGTCAGAGATGATTTTTCGTACAGCTTTTTCTTTAAAGCTTCAAACTGTCTAACTCTGGAGCAGTCGAACTCTCGACTGTTTGACATATGAATGTACCCCCCTGATAATGCCAATGGCATATATTCTAAGCTGTCGCGCAAGTGCAAACTATTTTTGAAATTGCTCCGAAGTACGCACACCACTGCCACTTGGATTTCTTTCACCTGAAGCCGCCGTCACACTGCGCCGATAGCCACCAGCCGATACCATCATTCCATGCATCCGTCGGTCTAGAGGGGTACCCAGCTGGTGATTTGGCTTCACCCAATGTATCAGAAAGAACGAGAAGCGATATAATTTTTCATCAGCTGGGCATTGATCAATGGGAGCTGAACTGTACTGCACACTTTCCTTGAGAGACTCACAGATGCATAAAATGATGGTGTCACTGGCGGCTATCAGCGCAGTCTGAACGCAGCTTCACTGTACAGAAGAGGAAACAGATATCTAAGAAGGTAAACAGATGTGTGTGTAACTGTTGTTTAATCCTTCACAAAGACTAGATTTTGTTTAAGCACATCCAGAACAAACAAATAAATTCAGAATTCCCTGATGTTATGAGCGCAGAGAACCAGTCTCAATGGAAAACTCATCAGACCAGTTATTAGTACAGGAAGCATGTTATTTGAAGTTCACTAAGTCATGCGCATTTGGCATCGGCAATGGCTCAGAACGTTTGGGGATGCCAGACCAAATCATGTAGGCTGTAAGAAGATTAAGCATCCTGTCTTATCATAACCAGAGTGGCAGTGAAGATTTTATCCAGGTAATCAAGCATAGCAGGTCATGCGTAGAGGAGCGGGTGCAATAATATAAATTGAGGAAAGTCGTCATACGACTTAGTTTATACATGTATCTTCCATCTTGTCTAGTATATTACAGTGTAAGTAACATTAAACTAAGTAACTGACGTGTTTCACCCATTTAACACTCTGGAGTTTGTTATTTTTTCTTGCTGAAATGCTAAAAAGCCGCAAGTCCAAATCCGATTTGAGCCTCTCTTAGCTTTTCTTTCTTGTGTCCTTTTTGGTAACACACCAGCTTATATTTATAGCTAGTGCTCTTTTGATTCCTTCATTTATAAAAGGCCAACTTTGAGGAGCCGTTCTAATAAATACCCCCAGGGGGCGTTAGTTGTATGAGAGGGAGTTAAATGGGTAAAAAATGGTACAACGTTACTACCACCAAAATCCTGAGGCTGACATCTGCGATCATCTATGGGAGCCTGATTGGTCCAAAAGTTCCATACGCTATAGAAAATACATACTGATTGATGTGTCATCTATCTACCATATGATTGAATACGTACTATCTACCATCGTCTGGACAATGATATATAGGTCAGCTGATTCACGATAAGCTGCTTTCTATCGAAGGCACAGCAATATACACATGGGCGGAGCTAGATCTCACGCAATAGAATATTCTCAGTCCATCATTCGCTCTCTTACAGCCAGAGGTATTGAGGGTTTTCCTAGGATATGACGTTGAGAACCATAGCATTCCCATCGGTCAGCAACTGGCAACATGTGATTTATGTGAGGGTTTACGGCATAACCGCTGTATTTACTACGATGTTCTCTTTATAGCATTTATAGAGAGTTGCTAAGCAAGGTTATCACAAGGTCTGCAAGCATCATTTGGAGTCATCTTCTCTTGCTTGCCTAAGTGGTCTAATGAGTCACCTCGCTATGGTTAGTTCACATCCCAAACCTTTATTATGACTGCCACCATTTTTCCATCACTAAAAATTGTTACAGTTTAGTCCACAATAATTATAACGATTACAGGACTCCATCTTGCAGCGTAGAGTTTTCAGTGCAGGAGTACAATTGAGAGGTATCAGTGTACAGCTCTGAGAGCTAAACCTGCTAAAGCTACCTATACTTGACCTTAACCTTGTGTGTGAATGACTAAGGCTCTCATTGAGATTCGTCTGTCTACAAATGGGAAAACCGCTAAATTGCACTGTATGAGTACAATGCTTGGTAAAGAGCTTTCATTCCGCGAACCCTCCTCTCCATACCGAACCCTCCTCTCCATACCGAACCCTCCTCTCCATACCGAACCCTCCTCTCCAT
>ERZ1740065.2311-NODE-2311-length-11804-cov-12.469997_pt1 | contig 11804 bp, 6 predicted proteins | sample MGYA00581738_ERZ1740065 | MGnify/ENA primary metagenome ERZ1740065 (study PRJEB43018, sample SAMN04849749) | marine metagenome | isolation source: floating plastic debris | place: Pacific Ocean | collected 2008-09-01 | study: EMG produced TPA metagenomics... | reverse complement strand
CTCTCTTCTCCCCATCTTCTCCTCCTCTTCCTCTTTACTCTCCCTCCCCCCCCCCTCACCCTCCCTCTCCCTCTCTCTATCCCCTCTCTCTCTCTCTCTCTCTCTCTCTACATGCCTCCCCCTGTGCCTCCCTACCCACTTCTCTACATGCTTCCATTCTTCTCCCTCCATCTCGCGTCCATGCACCCACCCATTGCTCTCCCATTCACCTTGTTAACTGCATGCATCATGATAACTTTTTGATGTCTATGGTCCATCATTTTCTCTTGAATTAGACAGACAGAAGTTGTAGTATTGGTTACGGTAGGATAGACAGTTACATACAACCACTCCTCAATCTTCCTGTGAGTTTTGGTACACAGAGAGCCTGGAAGCTATCAGGAGCCTAAGACTCACGCCGCTAATTGGAATGTACAATCACACATAGTTGAGTGAGCTCTGAGGAAAAATATTTCAGTATTACCATTGCGTCTAGACAAACCTGGCATCAATAGCAATTCAAACTACTTAGGAGATATTGATAGCCAAAGCGGTTTTCTTCTTACTCCAGTTGTCTGTACTTGTGAGAGTAGCTAGGGGTAACCTGCTAGCGGAATCAGTGTTACAGCATCCGGCCTGTCTGCAGAGGCTCCCTGTTCCCTAGTTTGTTGCTCGCTGCTGATGCCGACTCCAGAAACATGTGAACCACGTCAGCATCTTACCTGTGAGGTTTTCTTGACTTTACGAGAGTTGCCAGCAATCCTCTGTTTGTGCTCACATTTACGCAGAGCAAAAATATAAGGGACTCAATGCAGATTTAGTTAACTGATAGCTGTCTGAATATCGACAAGTGTCTGTTGACTGCATACACTACATAACCGATTGTGGAGTGATGACTACCTCAGTTTATGTGGCTGTGCAATGAGTGTAGTAATAGTTTCTTTATCTATTTAACACTTGCCTACAAAAATAGTTGAGGCAGATTTTTCACTGACACTAAAGTGTGTGTCGTATATAGTCTGAATCTGACCGCTGAAAGTCTGAAGCTCCACAGTGTATAGTAATTAAGTCACAAGAAACAGCTGCCCTAACCTTAAATCATGCTGGTATTAACCTCAGTTTCTCAATCCAATAAACTCTGGTAGGACGAGTACCTGGTTATTGGGTTATTATTTTCAGAAAACTGCTGTGCTTTTTTCACATACAAAATAACTGTCGCTCATAACACAACTTCAGTTTTTTTTCGCCTCTAGATAGTCACACAGCATCACCATGAAACTTTTCATGGCTGTTGCAATTATTGCTCTCTTCTGCTTTGTTGCTGGCACTATCGGTGGTAACTAACTCACTCTGAAAGATTTCAGCAACATTCTTGCCTGCCATTAGAGTTAGAGAGAGCTCAACCATTCTCACTCAGTTCTATTTGTCTCTCAGGAGCGGCTTGAGCTGTCACATGCGCAACTGGATTGTCATTGTGCGATCAATTATTTTTCCCAATAATCCCACGCCCATCGATGCCGAAGTAGTCGCAATTACAAAAGTATTTCTTTATTTATAGCGGAGTTGCAGAATGACAAAAGGTGCCATGATTGCAAATACTTTCTCCATACCGTACCACCCTTTCCATACTTATTTTGGGGGAATCCTTGGATTCCGGTTCCTGGGAACCCTTGGATTCCGGTTTCCGGGATTCCTTCAATTCGGATTACTCGCATTCTTCTGAATTATCTCGTTGTAGTTGCTGTTGAGTCTGTAATCGCTAGATGTAATTAGCGCCTTCCTTCCTTTGTCCAACGTTGAACAGAAGCTTACAATATACTTATGCGCTGAATAGCAGCTCTGAGGCAAGTCATGCCACGGGATACTCACCAAAAGAAATAATACTTACTAGATTGAAGCATTTTGCATGCCTTTTGTGGATAGTTACTCTAAAATAAACCGTAGTATTGCATATTCATGTATATAGCTCATTTCTTGTCAACATCCGGTAAACATCGGTCAAGTTGCTGGTAACCTCTGCTACACTCCCGTCCAGCTGTACAGTTACTCATGGCTTGAGGCTTTTAGGCTCTATTAAATCTGCCTTGATGATATGTGTGTTCAAGCACAGGGGCTTTATCGCCTTCACTCTTCTGTGAGATCAAAGTCTATACAGACCCATATCTAGACTCGACAAAAGACACTAATTCAGTCCACAAGTCGAATTAGATATACTTTAGTAGCAGTGATTGAGATGAAGCTTGTATATCTGATGTTGCTACTATATGAGATCTGTACAAATAAGCTGGAAGATTCAGCCCTATTTACACATCTGTTGTTCAACTGGCTGCAGAGTAACTTCTGAATTGGGCTGCAGGGAAGGCTGGAATGTTTCAACATTGATTTGCACAGAAAACATTAATATGTACCTATAGTGTAGAGGTGCCCCCGAGAACTATTTCATCCTGTGCAAAGTTGGATTCTGTCTGTGTTGTAGTCATCCTGGCATCACCGAGCTGTATGAACTCATGTGCACAACTATGAGGCATCAAAGACAAGAATAAGCAGTATCCATCATCTATCGTTGCCCACAGATAAAATAGGAACATCAGTTGCTAGGTAGTCAAAATACTTTAGACTTGGTTGTGAGGATAGGCGGCAGGCCAAGGCGATAACTAACGAGGCTTGATGCAACAGTAATTCAGCCATTCTCATTAATGGGCCACTTGTTGAGACCTTGGTAAATAGTTGTCTGTGTTGGCTTCCATCAATACTTACAACTGTGAAATGTCAGAATTTTCTCTGGGGCACCGCCCCAGACCCAGGCCGGAATTCCCATCAAACTCAGTAACCCTCCTAGTAGAGCTATCAATAAAACCTATGGAGATATTCAACTCATATCGTATCGTGTTAAATTCTTGGCCGGTGTTGGAATGCATCTGCATCCATTTCTCGGTAGAGGTAAAGAATAATTAATCATTTGAGCCTAAAGTGAAAAATTCCCAGAAAGAACTCTTATAAAATTGCTGTTCTGTGAGAAATCAAGCGTACGAAGTCAGCGAATGACGACATAACTTTGTGTGGAAACATAAAAATTTTGCTAGGAATTAAGCTATATGTATTGCTTAAAAAAGACTCCAATCACCAGAAATCCACCAGTACACGAACTTATTTGATGGCTTAGAATCCCATCCTACGTGTGAAACTATCGTAAGGTAAGTCAGTGTTGAGAAATTAGCTATTTTCCTCATAATGCAAACTAGGGATGGATATCGAGTACATTTGTTGATATTCGTTTGTTTTTGGAGTTGTCCTCTCGATATATCGAAATACCGTACTACTCACGGTGACCGGGGAACTGTACAATGGCAGCATCAAAGATATTTTTTCCGACACAAAAATTGCTTTTGTGTAGTGTAAAACCAGTAAGCAGTATTCTCCTCAAAAATTGTTTGTTAGTTGAAATAGTGAGATTATCTGACAGTATATTCGTGTATTGATGCTGTATATGATACGATACGATAGAGTCGATGTTTCGATGTGTAAGTTTTATGGGGTTTTCTAATATTGAGATGGCGGATACAGGTATCGAATACAGGTATCGAATACAGGTATCGGATACAGGTATCGGATACAGGTATCGGATACAGGTATCGAATACAGGTATCGGATACAGGTATCGAATACAGGTATCGAATACAGGTATCGAATACAGGAATCGAATACCGATATCAGAAACAGGTATCGAATACAGGTATCGAATACCGATATCGGCTACTGGTATCGAATACCGGTATCGGATACTGGTATCGGATACTGGTATCGGATACTAGTATCGAATCCATTCCTAATTAGGGTCTAGTTCATCATTACAAAAACAGATTTAATAGAAATAATTGCGTGGTCTTCTATACATCTGCAGGTAATAAAAGGTCTTCGGCCCATCAGCGATACATTCTAACACTAATCTTTAGCCATGATGCATGCGTGAGTTAACCAACAGGCAGGCATAGGAAAAGCCTGAAACGAGTGCCTAAGTTGCCAGATGTTTCCTCCTGCTCTCCACCAAGCTCGGTTCCATGTTGGATGCTGATGACGGCAGCGTACGCCTCCCTCAAGCAGCCTCTAGCTGTATCGGCAAACCTTATTCTCTCATAGTAGGCCAGCCTGTTTGGTCATATTGGATGCTTGAAAATATTAAGAAAGATCTAGCTGTCACACTCAGAGACAACTATCAATGATCTGTGAACATGCGAATCAGGTGAAGGAATCTAGCACACTTGAATTCAGAGGAAGTCATCGAATCTATGACATAGCTGTGTTGCCTACAGTCACGAAAGCAGAACGGCATCGAAATGCACTTCTGAGAGATATTTTAGATCTCACGTGTAGGTAATGGAGACTGGGAGTGCGTATCCATCATATTAACGTGTGCTAAGGAACACCCCTTATCACCGGTGCTAAATGGGATCTCTTGCACAGGGCAGAGCGGTGGAAATGGAGTAACACTAACTGACCGTCACGCCAATCAATCGGCGCGGCTCATTATTTATGTTTGTTCCACTTAGTCTAATCTTTAGGGTATGTTGGATGAATGAAGGTTTTAAATCGGTGCACTGCATGTTGCATGAGACCCAATTGAATGTTGTGTTTGGGTTTTGAAGCATTTGAGGGATCACTTAAAAATCATGCGCATACGAGGGTGCTTCACTTGGTATTTTTCAACATATTATATCTGATGCCTTGATCAGATTCCTTGAAAGGAGCAATGCCGATACCACATGCTTGATTTTTTATTGTCTTCACGATTTGTTCTTGAAAACACTGATCAATATTGACGAGTTATCTGGATAAGTTCTCAGAGGGAATGATCAAGGATGATTCCGTAACTTTTCAAGTTCCATAAAAGGTAAACATGTTGTTTATCCAGTTTTTTTCTTTCATGATTTATTGCCGCTTCTAAAGTACTATGCAATAATAAAAAGTATATTTCAGCTTTATTTACCATGGCAATGCCTCTTTCTTTCCACCTGCAAGTACAATGCCAAAATAACAGCATGCAGTGTAGAAGTGGATTTGATAGCGGCGAAAATGTGAGTGATTCATTGAGAGTCATCAACCAATCCAAATGATAGTGATTTAACAAAAGCAATACATTAATGGGAAGACAACTCCTATATAGGTTGTGATGAGTGTAATTTCCGTAGCAAATTTGATAGCGATCATTTTTTGCCACTATTTGTGCAGCTGTTACACTGCCTCTATCAAGTCAAGTTCTAGAGTAAACTGAAGTTAGTTAAGTTCTTAGATTGCCACAGACGGAAAATTCCAAATGAATTTATGAACCAGTGGTTAGTGGTATCCTTCCAATGATCAGTTAGACAGTATGCGAGCAATTCTATCAAATGCAGTTTTCATATTAGTGTTTTCTCTTGAAATCAATGGCCAATGACTTCAACTTCATAAAAGTGACGGACAGTATAAGCCATCAGTTGTATCTGCACATATCTTCCTCTAAGCACATTGGAGCATGTGATTAGCGTGTAGCCGGTGTCTAAAGCTCCTGTCCACAGTCCGCATTTGCTGTCGCTGTCAGAGATATCTGCCTCATCTACGGAAACTGTCACGGTGTCGTTCAGGGCAAACTCAGGATTAACTAGGAATTATAAAATATGTTATGATTTATCATGATGTTGATGAAGCTAACAGCAACTTGGACTCACTGGCTCTGTTGAGGATGTTGACCGCAATGATGCAATGAATTCCCTGTAGGTCTACTCTCCACCACGGGTTTGTCTCCAACAGCGATTCAGGAAAATGTATGTGCTCAAAGCGATCAGGTACATAAATACCATCAACCGCTTTATCGGCACTTGCGCTACGACGCTGTGTGCTGCTCAGCAACACTGGCTTATCTGTCTGAGTAGCTTCCATAGTTGAGCACAATCGGTGGCTTTTGTCATTCTCCCATCGATATGAGTATATGCATCATATGCGGGCAAGCGTGCAGGAATGCTTGCGAATATGAGGGAGTGTGTGCAAATGTATAGCTCGGAAATGGTGATGAGGACTGAGAAAGTTCAACATAACTAGCAGGAGTTTGGAGCTAAATCTGCTGAAAGCAAACTTTTTTCATCACTGATCTGCCATACAGAGTGATGTACCGATGGTCCAAAACTATGCCATAAGAAATTAGGTAGTGATGTCAGTGTTACCTGAAAACCGTTAGAATAAAACTCACTCAGACACTGACCGATTCATTTCGCGTCATTTGAACTACAAAGGAAGAGCTTCTAATCTACTATTCAGCAATAAAAAAGTTGTATAACCATCAGCTCACTTTGAAACAAAGCTGTAAAACCCAGACGAAATTGGTAGGTTAGCAGTAAACCTTCCAGAGAACATCCAAAAACGAGAAACATCTCCTAACCTCCAACAAGGAAGTTGTGCGGAAACTTTCATCGGTTTCTACCCGTGAAAACCATAGTCGATCCGCAGCCCCAGGGGATAATTTTGTATACATTCCATGCCCTAGGGAATGACAAACAGATCGAATTATAATGGTTGTTAATCCTTTAGAACAATAAGGGAAACTTATTCAGCATGCAAATGCATTTATATGGCTGAACATTCTACACGCAGTATGAAAAAATCAGCTCAGTTGATTACATCTGAGGAATTGAAGTGCAGCTTCAGCGCGTAGAGAGTACACTCTGGGTAAAGGCTCTTGCTGCCGCTTGTGAATAGAATAGAATAGAATAGTCCAATGCTTTTATTTTATTTATTGACTTTGGAACTACCGGCTATAGTAATCGCATCTCCAAATACTCTTAATATTGTAAATGATTCTCTGGCTTTTTCACGCTCCTATCAGTACAACCATTTCTGTTTAGATCCTTAGTATAGAGCACTACAGGCATCAGTTTCTGGCCATGACATCAAACTGATATGATAAACTTACATCCCGACTATATGTGTTGAACCAGCTATGACACGGATCTGGTAGGCTGCAGCGTAACGTAACTGAATAGCACGGCTGCATAACTGAACAGACGCCATATTGAAATGTTCTGTGTGAGCGATTGTGATGGATCTCGATAGTTGCTATTGCTAGCGGCTGACTCGCGCCATCAAACTGCTGCCGTGTCCACCACACGCTAACCATAACACATCTATACACAGAGATACCAACTCATTGGAGGACACTGATTCACAGACTAGCACATCACAATGGTGCTGACTATGACCTACCTAAGCCAGATTGACACACAGCAAGACAGAGCATTATCCAGGAGATAACGTTTAGGACAACACAATGAACACAGCACTATATACAGAGATATCAGAATATATCCTCAATGTAGTGATTCCCGTGACTCGTATCCATCCTTCTCTATACTCTTGCAAGCCGAGATTTTGACCTTGATATTTATTTCTTCCTAGGAACCGTAAGAAAGAGGACTGGGATGGAGTTTATGGATTTTCTCATTCCCCTGTCGGGTTTCACACACATTCTCCCACACATGTGTGCTCACTCCCGCTTACAAGTGCACGCAACCGTGTTAACATGAGCACACTACAACAAGTGCTACGTGCACACATATCGATGGGAGAATGGCAAATTCCAAGTTTATTCTGCTTCCTTCTGACATTTTCCATGGCCATTATCAAACTAAGCATTTTCATTACACAATGCCAACAGCGCGTAGTGCAAATTTTGAGTAACTTTATTCCTGTTTGCATCTGCACATCGAATAGGTAATCATGTTACAAATAAAGTTGAGAGCTAATTTACAATTGTAGTGCGTCAATAATAATCAGAACCCTAAATAAATAATAACAACAATAATGATAATAACATACGCCAGAAGAAATGTGGTAATCCTGTTAAAATTTCGAATGAAAGTTTTGTTCAATAATGTTGAATTTCAAAGATGAATGTCGAACCGTTCTACGCACTGCCTCTACGGAATGTCACTAAGAAAAGTCACTACACGATGCCTCTACGCAATGGTCAATAGCCATGAACTTCGACTTCATAAATGTTGAGATAGGTGCGACTCATCAGTTGTATCTGTACAAATGTGCCACTCATGACGGAGGAGCAGGTAATTAGAGTGTAGTAGGTACTCAAAGATCCAGTCCATCGCCCGCACTCCCTGTCATTGTCAAATATGTCAGCTTCATTCATAGACACAGTGACGACACCGTTCTTAGCTCTTTCAGGAAAACCTGCGGTTAATCATGATGATTAGAATATCTGAACGGAAGTTAGTACGTTATATATGCGGGGTACTTGCAGATTCGGTTCAGGATGTTGACAGCAATGATACAGTAAATTCCCTGCAGATCTACCCTCCACCACGGGTTTGTCTCCATCTCTGAATGAGCCATATTGTGATCTTCCACAAGCGGTAGGTTGGGTATATAAACACCATCGACCGCATTTCCACCTGCCGTTTGGACATCGTACGTGGAACTGAGAATAGCTGACTTATCTGTGGGTACAAAAGTTGTTGTTGAATGCAGCATACTTGCCGTTGAGCTGAGCTGAGGCAATTGACGCAGAGACAACTTTATTGAGTTTACATTGATGCATGCTCTAGATAGAGCCATCCTTCTTCTATTGAACGAGCTTTGTCTGAATGTCTGAGTGTCTGAGTATCTGAATGTCTGGATGTCTGGATGTCTGAATGTCTGGATGTTTTAGCTTAGCTATATAGACAGAGATTTATTGGTGTTAGTGAAGGCGTTGTTCAATCTCCTTCATCACAATTAGCACCAGTAAATATCAATAGCGCCTTCTAACTTTATTTGAGATTTCCGACACTGTGAGAGAGCCGATTTTGCGGTCGACTATCTCAGCACAGGACATTTGAAGAATGCACTCACCCCGGGCCAGCAATCGATTTGGTTCACGGAAGTATGCCTTTTTAGCCGCTTCAAGACTCTGGACTTTCTCACCACCTTCCGGCGTGCACGTAAGTAGATAGCATTGTTTCAGCTCGTTTTCAACTGTGAAGCCTATGCAGAGAGTCTGACTGGCTGCGCAGGAGCCAGAGCAGTCTATGACACTGCTGGCGAGGCCGTTGTCAGGCGAGTGACAGTATATTCCACTAGTTACATCCAGACTGTTGTTGACGTAAATGAATCCTCCGTTTCCACAGTAACCCAAGGCGAGCAGTCGGAGAGTAGTTAACAAGACAGGTAGCCCAATACCTGAAAGAAAAACAACAGCTGATCCTTAACATTGGCTTCTGAATTATAAATTAGAAGAAAAATAAAATCCATAGCCTGTTCAGTACATCACTGGTTCTGTCCATCATTCCAGCCAATTCTTTGCGGTCTTTTTTTCTGATGGCTGAATTACGTAAAACAAAAAAATTTTCTTCGTTTAAGGCAAGTAACCAGAATACGTGGTGTTATTCATTTTCTCTACGATTCTGAGTAACCGCTGTTTTAGAGCTCATGACACAATGACTTACTGTAGTTGTACCTTTACAACACCAGATCTTCAGTCGGATAACCACGTTTTTCTTGTCAAGAGAATGGTTGCTATTGTTTTCTATGGTTGAGAGCAGCTTTCATTCTAATTTATTTCCAATGAAGAAGGAATTCGTTTTAAATCACGTTAGTCTAACGTTGTGAAATTTTGGTTAGCGAGAATTATTTCATCAGCATGGCACAACAAGTTCGTAGAGTGGAAACTGTTCAATATTCTATCATATACTATCAAATATCTTTGAGATTCAAAAATTGGAAACAGAGATTATGAAATAGTTGTACTTGGCACAGCGCCTCAGTGATAGGCACATGTCTCCCGGCTCAAGAAGGCAAAGCTATTCAGAAAAGTCTTGATGGCCAATCAAAATCTATTGCGATCTTATTGTATATCTACCGCAAGAACCGAAATCGAGCGTCGATCACTGTGAGAGAGAATCAAATTGAATTGCTTATTCCTGGAATCGGACCAGCACTAATGGATGCTGCAAGCACAGGGATACTTTCTCGGGAGTCTGGGTTTCCAGTCGCCATTGTCCTGCTGATAGCTGTCATGTACAAGTATGCTGCCATTGGTATCAGGTTTTACAATTTTTGACAGTTATCAGTTAATGCGCCCTCAAGCCGTCGTACAGCCAGAATAGTTGCAAGGCCGCTCCCGAAACAAGATCCCAGTGTGGAACTATACCAGCAACCCTTGGTACATGACTTCCCTCCGCGGAGTCGGCCAGTGCAAAACAGTGCAAGCTGGTCGGCACTGGCTGGGCGGAACGAGTATAAACAATACAAAGAACATACTAAACACATCCTCACAATTTATAAACTCAAAATTCTTACCTGGTCCAGACATCATTGAAACCCGTATGTGAGAGTGTTGTGAGCCTGCTAGGCAAGTGTTGGCTACTATTGATTTACGTGGTAAATTATTTATGGCAAACTCTCCGTATCTGATCTCACTGTGTATAGATCTATATTATAGAGGCTGCCCATCCTCCCCTGCATCAATCAAATGTAGTCTCTTAGCTATAGGTACACTCTGTGGATTTGTCTACACAGATAGCAGATGACATTATTTTATCACGCTGACGCTCCTCTGCTCATGGCGACATTATGGGAGTAATACTAATTTATTATAATGATAATATTTATCAAATAATAATAATGTTTATTAAAGGTAATGATTGTCATTGACACATTACAATTGTAAAATTAGCTCTCAATTTCTGCTTAAAACATTAACTATTTAAAGTGAGGATACTCATAGAATAAAACTATTCAAAAATCTAGAGGGACTTGGAGAGACCGAGTGAGTGGGTGAGCAAGCGTGGGGACAAAGAGACTGAGGGCTGGGATGGAGGAATGGAGAGGGGTGATGGGAGGGAGTGAAGCAGGGAGGCAGGGAGGCAGGGAGAGGAGGAACACAACGATGCCTATATAGTGCTACAAGTTAAAATGTCGCTGTAAAGCTGTGGCTACACAGAGTGACATTTGCATAGCTTAGGTTAGCGAAATGGTAAACCACAGCGTCGACCAGCTGTTTTCTGATGCTCGGTGAGCTCAGCAACGCACTTCGGATATGCTCAAAATCTAAGCTACGCTGGGTCTCGATGTGCTTTCTGATTGGTCCATCTCTAGTTAGTGGTTGCGCAATCACTGGAGCCATATGTAGGAGCAGTGACAGCCACCGCACCTCTTTGGTTACTATGACTCTGCCTGCTGTACAGATGTTATGTAGCTGGTGGACCTGGCACTCAGTAAAGCCACTATTTCTTTCCGACGCTACACGTTGTTTAGGATTGTAACCACAAAAACATCGCTCTGTGTAGCCACAGACTAATACAGCATGGGAAGCAAAATTATTTGAAGTCAGAAATTTGCAGTGGTGAGCGCAATTAACTTGATTCTCAAAGATGTCGAGTTGATCTCATCCCGGTTAGCTTATTTAAACACTTATTTTGGATGTAGGTTCCTCTCCACCAGCATCAATTTCACATCTGCAGTAAGTTTGGATTATCGCAAGTCGCAACAAAGCTGCCAGTACTCTTAATGGAAATTTTGGCTTTCCTCCTCCTCCCTTTGGTATTTTCCAGGGCTTAAAATCTAATTTTTTTCTTGTGGGAACTCTCATTCATTACTATACCAAGCAGGGCTGTGCCCTTCGTTCTCAGAGTGGCACTGCTAAGTTATACTGCCCACAGGGCAGCTTGTGGAGCACCTGAGCGTAGTGAAGGTGCGAAGTTATAGCGCCAAAGGCGCCGGGCTGGGCGTGGGAGGGGTGTCCCCTCCCACAGGGAGGGTCTGGGGAGCCTCCCTCAGGAAAATTTTAGCTTTTAGAATGCCTTGAG
>ERZ1740065.2310-NODE-2310-length-11808-cov-12.466179_pt1 | contig 11808 bp, 6 predicted proteins | sample MGYA00581738_ERZ1740065 | MGnify/ENA primary metagenome ERZ1740065 (study PRJEB43018, sample SAMN04849749) | marine metagenome | isolation source: floating plastic debris | place: Pacific Ocean | collected 2008-09-01 | study: EMG produced TPA metagenomics... | reverse complement strand
GACTACGATCGGCATACCACGATCGGCATGTGGCATTGCGTCTGGGCTTTCCATAGTAGTGCAGCATGCGTGTGTCTGCCGGCTACTCACTGCATGCAGCCAATCCGATGACACCATGGGTGCATCCTGTCATATGAATGGGCGCCACTTCTACAGCAATAGTCCCAGTGAGGCTGATAGCGCCATAGAGGCAGAATCCAAGCAGGAAACCTAGGCTTGAGATGTAGCCCTGAAACAAATACTGCAGGTCAGAATTTTCCCACAGATATTCAACTGCACAGTAAGCGGCCAAGGGCGAGATATAACGCCGTATTCGAGCAGAGAATTGTTTGTGAATTGGAGTGCTAGAGTGCTACTTGTGCTCACGTGACTACTCTCTGGGTCTATGCTGAACAGGAAGAGATTCAAGAACAGGCATGATCCAGCCACGCATAGCTGCACCACGATCATCCTGGGTGACTTCCCGGTGCCAAAGTAGTATCGTCTTCTGATCATGAAATCGGTCAGCGCTCCCATGACAATGGAGCCGGCAATGCCGCCCACTTCCATGGAGGTCAGGTAGGCAGAGGCGGAGTATGCTGACAAGCCTCGCTCCTGCAGCAGATACACCTGGCCCCAGTCCTGGCAGCTAGTCTTCACCACAAACAGCATACAGAACACAGACGTCAGAAAGAGCAGGAAGTCGCTCCCCGCAAGGTCAGACCAGTGACCTTGATCCGCTCCTGTAGGTCATAAGTCATCGTCAGTCAACAACATGTACCAATTACTACTACAAGATACTTGTATCAGACGTTTGACTTTACTACCTCCCAGAGTGAGCTGATCCTCATAGCCAACGTCTGAAGGCTTGTCCCAACTGCAGAAGAACACGAGAGCTGAGGCTAAGAGAGCGATGAGGGCAGGGTACTGCAGCGCCGCTCGCCACCCGTAAGTCATGGCCAAAGCAGCTGATATTCCTGGACCGATGCATCCAATGAAATTGGAAGCCGTCGACAAGCAAGCGAACCAGAGGCCAAACTGAGTAGGTGGATACCTTCAATTATACATAACACTATGTCATAATGCGCAATAACACACAGTAATACGCGAAAATACGCGACAATACGCGACAATACGCAACAATACGCGATAATACACGATAATAAGCTGATGGGTGTTTCATATCAGAGAGGTAAGTAACTATTTCATGTTAGAGAGAAAAGTAACTAGTTTTAAAACTAAAACTTCATATTATGCAATAACTTTGTAAAGAACTTGTTCAGACAGGGACCATGAGACCATGAGAGCCTGAGATTGTGAGACTGTGAGATTGTGAGATCGTGAGATTGTGAGATTGTGAGACTGAGATTGTGAGATTGTGAGATCGTGAGATTGTGAGATTGTGAGACTGTGAGACTGTGATGGTGAAGATGACAGTATTTTTTTAGCGATAATCAATCCTTATCTTGATGCAAACTGTCCATAAGCTGCTGCAGTCCTGCAGTATTGAAGGGTTTCTACTTGATTAGTACCTCAGCTGAGTCCTAGACGTTTACCTACCAGCCAAAGACTGGTATTTGACAACACTATAATAACAATAACAAATGATTCCGCCTACTGATAGGAGAGTAAAAAATGCCGGCTATGTTTCCAAACTCTGACTCGCCCCCCCTCCCCACGGGATTGTACAACCGTCCCATAAAGGGTAAGCAATTAATGACTAAAGAATCCTTACAAAGGGAAGATAACTCCTTCAATAGTACATACCAAGCCCTGATCATCTTGGCCACAGCTGGCCAGCCCAGGCCTTGAACTAACCCATTGGCTGCAGTCAGTAACATAATGTTTGGCCAGTCCTCTTGGTCTTCAAATCAAGAGACAAAATGACTATTTATGATGTTTGTGTGATTGAGATACTGCCTGCTACGGTCAATAACTGGTTCAGTAGCTCATAGCCTGATATGCAACACTTACCTGAAAACGCCAGCATCACAAAACCAGATAAGAACATTCCGCCTGTGAACATGAGTCTCGGGCTGTAGTGATCAGTCGCCCAGCTAGCGAAGAACTTGCTGACAGTGTACATAACAGTCTGGGCAGTGAGAATCATTCCTAGAACATCCAATGTGTCAGTCAGTATGTCTGCACACACTCACACCCCGCTCTCACGTCACTACTCACCAATTTCATAGCTGCTGAAATACTCCTCCATTATGACGTGAGGTAGAGCGAAAGTGAATGATTTTCTATTGAAGAGCATAAGGCCATATCCGAAATAGCAGGCAACAAACACGAACAGTTGGTAGGAGGCGAACGACACTTGATGTTCATTCTCTAAAATAATCATAGACTTTATCATTCTCCATACTACTATGTCCATGACCATGATCATGAAAGTACGGCTTACCTTCTTCTTCCTTCTTTCCTAATGAGCCAGAGGTTGAATCTGGAGAGTCAGATCCAGCATCGTCAGACATTGTGCAGAATTACTTGGCTGAAATTGGAATGAAAATAATAAATGCAGCACCAGCTAATGGTAGACATTGTAGAGACCTGTCCAATTAGGTGAGTTGATGTGACAGCAAAATAAATAAATTCATGATACACATTTGTAAGGACTCCAAAAACTACTGCAAATGATTATTGAACTTCTAACTGTACTCAGTTGAAAAAGAAAGCCATGCAACAATTTCATACTCATACTCACATGGATCTGGCTGTGCCAAATCTTTCTGCCAGGTTTTTGATGTTGTTGTTGTAACAATTTTCACCCAGTCAGCATCTGCATCATTATTGCGTCACAGGACTATCAACCAATCAAATCGGTGTGCGTGCAACGTGCGATAGACGATTGGCAGTTGGACACGCCTTTCGCTTTTTACATACGAGCCTTTTAGCAAAAGCCGTATACGGCTTTGACAGAAACGTACGATTGGTACGTCTTAAACCATAACCAAGCTCCAACTCAAAATAATAACTTTTAATGGCCCCTATAGCAGCATAAAAATTGATGAAAAATATAAGAAAATTTTATATTAGCCAATTTTCCATTCGCAAATTAGATCAGTATGAACTGTCGTCACTCCAGATTGCCGATGGGTATCTCACCAAGGCGGTGCAATAGAAATCTCGACAGCGTTTGCTGCACTAGTCTCTATCCGATTTTGTTTCTCTGACAATGGATGAATTGCACAAGACGTACCTCCCTGATACATCAATTCAGGAAAATGCGTTGGTCAAGTCAATGGATGAGTACAATGATATGTACAACTTATCCATATCGGATCCAGAAAGTTTTTGGAAACCTATTTCTGAGCAGTTCTTTTTCAAGTCTCAGCATCATGGTAAATTCTTGGATTTCAACTTCGATGTAAACAAGGGACCTATCTCGATTAAATGGATGGATGGTGCCATTACCAATATCTGTTTTAACGCCCTGGATAGACATGTCCAGAATGGGCTTGGTGACAAAGTTGCGTTCTACTGGTGAGTGAGTGTATTCTCTGCAGGAATGGCCTTTCTGGATATTCTCATGCATCCACTGATGCGTGCATACTCCATCCCATTTATTCATCTCATAGATGAAAATGAATGAATGAATCTACAAAACAATATTTGCACATGTAAATGCATATAGATATGGTTGAGTATGGCCCATTGATGTGTTCTAGTTTCAAGGCCTAGTTCTACTACCCATAGAGCTATCTCCACTGTCTCCCCTATCTGAGAGCTAACTCGATGGTCCTACTACTGCTCGTGCCCTTGGCTTGCTGGAAGGTGTGCTGATTTCATATGGTTTTATTTTGTGCAAAGGGAAGGTAATGATCCGTCAGACGATGGTAAAATCACCTACTCTCAGCTACTGGAGAAAGTCTGTAGATTCGCCAACGTCCTTAAGACCAACGGTCTGACACCTCAACTCATCCATGTTATGCTATGGCTGCTCGTGGATACGATTTAATATCTTTGAACCTCCATAATTCTAGGAGTGAAGAAAGGTGACAGAGTTGCGATCTACATGCCAATGATCTTTGAGCTGTCAGTGGCCCTTCTTGCCTGCACTAGGATTGGTGCCATTCACTCCATCGTTGTAAGTCGATGATTGGTTGAGCTCAATCAAGATGATGACTTATGATTTTTTGTGCTATATCACATCATTATACTGCCTCCGGCCAGAATTAGGATGCCCATATAGGTAGGTGAGGTGAGGCATGTGTGAGGAGAATAGAGAATGCTGTTTGCTCACCATTAGTACGCGCATATGCATGTAAGACTGGAGGAATACTGTAAACCCAAATATTTTAGCGGACAACATATTATAGCATTGCGCTCAAATCAGTGGTATATTTTATAGTAACGCCTAGAATTTTAAGTGATTTCCTTCGAGCTTATATATAGCATAAAGAGCTATAAAAAACATAGCGTTCAACTTAAGTAGCGTTTTCTTCCAGTTGCTATTATAGCTATTCTTGTGAGGTCGCTAAAATATTTGGGTTTACAATACATGCGCTAATATGGGAATTGTCTTCTCTCTATGCTAGTATCAGTTATGAATTCAAGGTATTTTTATCGTTTAGTTTGCCGGATTCTCCGCTGAATCATTAGCTGAAAGGATGCAGGATGGCTCTGTGTCTGCTGTCATCACAACTGGTCAGTCTCTTCTACCTATCCAGTCTCCTCTTATCTTGCCTCTAAACCTGCTGGAATCGGATTGGGCGAATACCTGTTGTTCCCAAATCTACAATAACTCAAGTTGACCATCAAAATTTTCTAAGTCATCAGCAGAAGTAGACTTGAGTGCATTTTTCCCATCCACTGTTTATTGTTGTTACATTTAGTGATGTAAGCTACAATGGCGCTAGTAGACACGCCCCCTCTATTCATCTCTCCATCCAGTCAGCATGTTCACCGCAGACTCTGTAAATCCTATAAATCCTAGTAACTGCTATCAAATAGCTATTGTTGAACTACTGATGTGGGGAGACTATTCCAAATTCCTGTGCTTCCTGTACTTTTAGCTATCTCACTATAATAGCGACCTCCTCACAATAATAACTATAATGGCGACTCGAAGAAAAACACTATTAAAGTTGAGCGCTATATTTTTTATAGTTCTCTATAAAATCTCAGAAGAAATCGCTAAAAATGATGGGCGCTATTGTTAGAAACACCGCAGATTTGATCAGAACGCTGTAATATTTTGTTGCTAAAATATCTGTTTCCAGCGCATTAGGGATTTCATGTGCAGTAAACTACTTGATAATTGGTCCTCTACATTTAAAAAATGGCACCCTGTTGTGTTTGGTACTGAGTGGAGAATTTTAAAGAATGTTTGCAGCAGAAATGTTTGTGAATTCAGTTGGAACATTTTACCGACCGGCAAATGAAAAATAACATCATCTCTTTTTTCACAAAACTATGGTTTCATAAGCGTATACATTTAATAGCCTCTCGTAATCGTCAGGTTGTATGCGTGTCACCACTGCAGGGCTCTATGCTGAGTATGTACAACAGGGAACATGTTATCTTACTCAACTTCTCATTTAAGCAAACATTTTTGCTCACCCAAATATGTGGAGTTGTACTGTAGAACCGGATTGGATAGCAACAGTCTAACAGCCGCTATCATCGGAATTCGCTATGGAAATCACGCCTATTATACCTTATATAGGAGTTGTCTTCCCATTTATGGGATCGCTATCATTTTTATTTCTTGATGATTTTGAAGGAAACGCTAACATTTCTGTCGCTATCAAATCCGGTTCTACAGTAAATGGCAATGATGAATTATAGTTTACCCTGTAATCATAGACATGTATGCAGTCCGATATTATACAGTGCACTGTACAGTGACAATCGATGTTTAGATGGTGTATGGCGAGGTACCAAACTCCTGGATCTGAAGAGTATCTGCGACAAAGCCCTGGACATCTGCGCCTCCAGGTAACACTGTTATACTGGTCGCTAGTGATTTTGTTCTGTCTGCTGTAGCCTGAGATAACGCTACACTCGTGGACCCATCAGTTATTGCTGTCAGCGTTGAGTCATCAGATGATAAGATGTTTCTCTTCCTATTGTGAGATTGTTAATCGATGGTCTGAGTATACAGGTCTATAGTCTGAGTATACAAGTCTATAGTCTGAGTATGCAGGTCTATAGTCTGAGTATACAGGTCTATAGTCTGAGTATACAGGTCTATAGTCTGAGTATACAAGTCTATAGTCTGAGTCTACAAGTCTATAGTCTGAGTATGCAGGTCTATAGTCTGAGTATACAGGTCTATAGTAGATTGTGGCTGGGGTGATGCTCTCATTGTCCGAGGGGGAGGGGTCAGTCAGTGATAGTGGGACCATAGTGAGACTGGTTGAGGGTTTCAATCATGTTGTGAGGTAGTGTTGGTAACCGTCAGTAGCTGCTTGCATGTAAATCACTACCATGGGCTGTACCAGTATGTGGGATACTGTAGCCTATATACACTGACCGTTGCTGTCACTACCAGCATCGTGTGACTCGCATCCCTGTTCTCATTCACTAACTCTTGGCAATATCTAGATGGATGGACATTACATCTCATTACATGTCCTATTCTAAAACTGCAATGTGTGAGGATATTGCAATGCGGCAAAATGGTCTTTGTCTAATATACCATGCAGCTGTGAATAATCTTGGGTTCAATTTCCAATTGGAGGGACTAAACTGTACCAAACAGCATCGTAACTCTAATGAGCATTGGAGCTCATCACAAACTGATCTCCTGCTAAGGAACGTCCTGTACTTTGAAAGTCAACTGTATGGGGAATAGTTATTACAAAATTCAAAAGATATATTATACTGCTGAGTAGATGCACAACTTATTCAACGAGGAGACAACTCTCATACCCTATACGACCGGATGCTTGCTGTACCACATTGGATGTTGGAGTGCAATCATGCCGCTGTGTTATACAGGGGCCTCAGTATAAACACGTGTATCGTGGTGAGACACCTGAGCCCTGATGATGAGGTAATACAAACCGGTGGGTCGTCTGATGCGAACAGTAATGGCGATGGCGAGGACCAGGTGGCTAAGCGACCTTGTCAGAAACTAAAGGTGATTATTGATGTAGTAGCAATCGTAAAACACTTTCTGGTATGATGGGTCACCAACCTAGTGATATGAGGTACATAGTCGACTGTACGTAAACTTGTTCTCATTGAGTTTACCCATAAAACAGTGTCACCAATGCGATCATAGTTCTTACATATAGGTACAAAACAAATGCATTTTTCTTATATGCTTGTTGGCAGGACCACTACCATCCATGTACTATTAGAAAGCATTGTAGTTGACATGTGTTGAACGAATCATCGCAGTCAGCCAGTGACCAATGAAGTCTGTAGACATTGTCATACAGCGCAGTGAGCTGTCAGACGCTGTCGCGTAGCCTAAATTCGTATGCTTCCTGTTTTTCTAGGTTGATGGGTATGGGGAGATAACTTCTGCTATAATGCTTTAGACAGTCTTTATCTTCTAATCCAGAATCAAGCCACTGCTTATTGATTATTGATTGATTGCTTATTGATTTATATCTGAGCGGGAATGAAGTAAACCACTGTTTTTTACAGGTGAACTGGAATGTAGGCCGAGACCAGTGGTGGCACGTCGCCGTGGCGGCTGCCAGTGCCGAGTGTGAGTGCGAGTGGATGGACGCCGAGGACCCTCTCTTCATGCTCTACACCAGGTGATCTCTCGCCGGCTTTCCTCACTACTTGAACTGTGATCAGCTGTGCCATAGAAAGTCGGTGAAGGAATTGCGATCTGGATCTTGCTCATTTGACAGCGGCTCAACGGGAAAACCCAAAGGAGTTCTCCATACAGTTTGTGGCTACATGTTGTACGCAGCCACGACGTTCAAATATTCCTTTGACTACCATGATGATGACATCTACTGGTGCACTGCAGACGTGGGCTGGATCACCGGCCATACATACGTCTGCTACGGTCCCCTGCTCAACGGAGCCACCAGCGTGATCGTTAGTAGTTTACTCGGCACGTCTATCTAGTCATCAACATCCAGGTATCTAATAATCATTGCACAGCCTCACTTCTCCTCTAGTTTGAAGGTACGCCATTCTACCCGGATGCTGGTAGATTTTGGCAGATTGTTGAGAAGTACAAAGTTTCTAAGTTTTATACAGCCCCTACCGCTATAAGATCTTTGATGAAGTTTGGCGATTCATACGTCAAGAAGTGAGTTGAAACTACTCGAGCTTTCAGACTCCTTCCTTTCTACTGCAGCTCCTGATGCATGTTATTTCTACCATGACAGGTATGACAGAAGTTCTCTCAAGGTGCTCGGTACAGTCGGTGAGCCAATCAACCCCGAGGCTTGGGTCTGGTATTACAAAGTGATAGGTGACAGCAGGTGCTCCGTCGTGGACACATTTTGGCAGACGGAGACAGGTGGTCACACGATCACCTCGCTGCCTGGCTGCACTCCTATGAAGCCAGGCTCAGCGTCGTATCCGTTCTTCGGCATTAAGCCACATATCGTGGACGAGAACTGCAAGCCTGTGGGTCCTAATCAGGAAGGATACCTGGTAGGGGGCAGTCAACCCACCCTCCCGTACTTGATTAGACATGTGTAGGAAGAGGTTGAACACGTCGGATGTGTGCTGTAGGTGTTCTCCCAGCCGTGGCCTGGTATAATGAGGACCGTGTACGGCAACCACGAACGCTACGAGACTACTTACTTCAAGAAGTTTCCTGGCTACTATTGTACTGGAGACGGAGCCAAGAAGGATGAGGTAGGGGTCGCTGCATGGCGCCAGACTGGCTGCTTCTCATATCCCCATCTTGAAATATTTTTCAAGCTGAAAACCTGCTTCATTGTCTGGTAATATTCATTGATTTTTGTAAAATGGGAATATACTGTCAAGATTGAAGTAATGAATGCGCATCTGCATTTACTAATGCTGTATTGCGTTATTCCTGCAGGACGGCTACATATGGGTGACCGGTCGTATCGATGATATGGTCAACGTATCGGGCCACCTGCTCAGCACTGCCGAGATCGAGTCAGCTCTTATCGAGCACCCTAGCGTAGCTGAGGCTGCTGTCGTGTCTCACCCCCATGAGGTCAAGGGCGAGTGTACCTACTGCTTCGTCACACTGTGCGAGGTATTGTGTTAGCTCCTCGTTCATGTCGTTATATATGTAAAGTGAAGCCTATACCCCACTGGTTATTGTAGGGATTGGAGTTCACTGATTCGTTGGTCGCCGACCTGAAGAAGCAAGGTCAGCCTAATTCTTCTATTCGCCATTGAATGTTACAGCATTGCTTACAGCTTGACTTCATTGAATTTAGTGAGGACAAAGATTGGCCCCTTCGCTCAGCCCGACGTACTGCAGAACGCACCGAGCCTGCCCAAAACCAGATCTGGAAAGATAATGAGACGAGTGCTGAGGAAGATAGCCCGCGGCGAGAAAGACTTGGGCGACATCTCAACTATGGCTGATGAGACCGTCGTCGAACTGCTATTTTCTCTCAGACCTCAAGATGACTAGATCGTAGTACTCTGTATACTCCGTATCATACAGTGATGTGCACATTCCGCGTGTACGTTCCACACACCCGCTACAAGCATAACTGGTCATAGAATATATTCAACATCATTTTTTATCATTTTAGACAGCACCAACTTTTTTCACTCATGCACTGTGTAATTTATATGATGTATATGGTTTGTATCCTCGGTTTGTATCCTGGAACTGTAGGTAGATGTCATAGGTATACACATTTTATTGCCATAACGAGTTCTTAATACTTTCAATGGACTCATCATGGGACCATGTCTCGCAGGGTATATGTGAAGTACGGTATTGTGTAATAAACAGACTCATCATTCTGATATGATCAGGTGATATTGAAATCAACATGATAGAAGCTATCAGCTGTAATGTGCAAATTGTAGTAGTTGATCAGCTCCAGATTAACCAATTCATGTTTCTCATATCAATATCATATCAATCAATAAGACACTGATATTGCTGCAAAGTTACTGCATGGATGCACTGTATACAGGTAGCCTGGTACCAGGTTAGTATACAGGTAAGAACTTGAGTGTCTTCTATTGATCCAGGCAGGCGCTCATAGACCTAGACATAGCCTACACATTCCTCAAGCGAGAGGGGACAACTCATAAGTATGAAACCTGATTTCTCAGTTCCGTATAAGGAAATTCCATTATACTTCTTTCCATGAAGTTATATAAAATATTAATCAACAAGCTTTGGATAAAAATTAATTATCTTTGGTTAATTTTTAAGTCTTTCGGCCAAATCGAAACAAAAACAAGTGGCGAATGAGTACGAAACCGCTTAAACTCAAACTAACGACTGAGCTGAGCTGTTGAGTTTCAGTAGCTGTGGTATCTGGTAATGAGGTATGGCTGAGAATACTGAAAATGCTGTAGATGAGTCTTCTTGGATTGCCCAATTTCAGGTATAAAGCTTCGTTCGTTAGTTATTTGTTTTACCTTATCCTATCAATCCGTGTGTAAACCTTAGTAGCAAAATTTGCTCGAGTCTTCTTTTTTATTTGTAACATATATTCTTTGGACAGGTCATGTACTGTGTACGTATAAGTTGGCTAGTATCAATCGTTTTATGTTTATCATAAAGGAGATAACTGGCATCGAGAGCATTGATGAATGTCGAGCAAAGTTGGAACGACACTCGTGGGATTTGGAGGTACTGCATTGCGTGATGTGATTCCTTCAGATTGGAGTACATTCGAATTACATTTGGAAGTTCACTACTATCTTTTGTGACGTACAGAGAGCTGTTCAAGATACATACAACGAAAGAGAAGGTGTTGGTAACGTTTATGAGCCGGAGCAGGTAGCACAACCTCAAGTGCGTAGGAGAAATCCTGGACCTACTCCTACAGTTCAAAATGACCCTTTTCAACAAAGGTAGCTTGAACTTCGAGTGTCATGGAAATGATAGTTCCCAGAAGCTTTATCGCCGTGTGTATGAAATGAATGTATGGTATTTTCAGGATAGTTCACCCTCGACCTAGTGCTCAGAATCGTGATTTATCATGGATGGAGTGGGGTACTTCGTTAGCAGCACTTCCTCTCAGATTCATAAGATCTCTGTTCTCTACTATTTGGGACGTCATCAACTTCTTCTGTAAGCATCTCTGTCCAGTATAACTGTCTCAAAGTATTGCAAATCGAACTTTCATCATTTTATATCTTTCAGTAGCCTTTTTCCGTCAAGATCCCCGACTAAGTAAGTACAGTTCTAACTGCTTTCGTATCTTATCAGCGCAACAACACATTCTGATGGAGTCATACATGATTTTTTAGGGTTGGCAGATCCTATCGCAGACGTAGAGAACTTTATCCGACACTACAATGATAAATATGGACCAGTTCACCCGACATTCTACCATGGCACTTATGGGCAGGTTAGTGTCATTCCTTTGTCCGCTCTAGAGTTCTCTGTGCGAAATTACATAATACAGAGGCTATTGTTGGCTGATTCTGAGGGGATAATTGATAGTAATTAGTTTACAGATGAGCTTAAAACTGTCTCTCAAGCTCCATTCCATTGTGTGTGGTTGTGGTATGAGTATGAGGAGAACAAAGCAAACTAATAGGGCTGAGTAAGTAGAGGGAGATTGAAATCTCAGCTATGCCAAATGTTACGCAATATCCTGTTGCAAATATCCAATTGGTTTTCCATTACCAATGTTTCCACAATCATCATGGTGGTGGATAGAATCTTAACTCTATTGTTCTTTTCTGGCAATTTCCCTGTCATTTTCGCCCCCCCCCCCC
>ERZ1740065.2308-NODE-2308-length-11814-cov-13.716983_pt1 | contig 11814 bp, 9 predicted proteins | sample MGYA00581738_ERZ1740065 | MGnify/ENA primary metagenome ERZ1740065 (study PRJEB43018, sample SAMN04849749) | marine metagenome | isolation source: floating plastic debris | place: Pacific Ocean | collected 2008-09-01 | study: EMG produced TPA metagenomics... | reverse complement strand
TTCCATTACCTCTTTTACATACCATTCTTTACTTTTCCTTATTTATCTCTTTTCCCGTCTCTCCTATCATTCTCACCACTTCCTTCTCTCCTCTCTGACTCTCGACTGCCGACTCTCCTCTCTGACTCTCGACTGCCGACTCTCCTCTCTGACTCTCAATCAGGAACTGGTTTAGTGTCACTCTCTCTACGTTCGCAGGAGCCAGGCGGAATTCCACCTGATGGCGCAATAGCAGTCAAGTATATATTAGCATGGTATTTACAGCTTTACTGGTGAGAGACGGGCCGGCAGAGATACTACGGCTGCCAGAGTTTAACCTACAGCACAAGTCCTGGTTTCTCAATAGTTCCATGTCTGGAGGAGCAGTTACAGTAAGTACCCCTATAGCCACTCTCAGCTCTCTCCCTGCTGCAGACAAGCAGTCCAAGTCTCTCTCTCTCACAGTCATGGACCTATAGTAAGATGTATAGTAACACTGCCCTCCGGCTGACCTTCAACGGTAACGGCAGGCAGATGCGGAACGACCACACTTGCTGCGCCTGGTACTTCCTCATAAACGGAGCCACCTGTTCCAACCCTGGCAGCGTGAACGTGCTGATAGAAGACAGCGTGGATGAAATCAACCAAAAGAAACAGTTCACAAGTAAGATTCTTTTTGGGGCATAATGCCTATTTGGAGTGCAAATGCATTACTGTATTTATGCACGATGGTTTAAAAAGAAATTGATTTCATCAAAATTTTCTGCTATTCTCAATGCACACACTAACGGCGCACTAACGACGCACTAATGGCGCACTAACGGCGCCCTAACGACGCACTAGCGGCGCACTGGCGGTGTTTACTCTGTACGCTCTCAAGCTCTGAGAGCGATAAAGGATGCAGCAAAGCACAAGCATTTATTTTCCCAGATTTGGTCCACGGAGCTGATGTTTTCATTGTGCAGTCAGTGATGCCTTTGGAGTTCATAATTTAACCATTAAGCGTCTAGCCGTTTACACTCTGAATATGCCTACGATATATTACCAACACTATTTTCCGTGGCTGACAACTCAATGGAGAAAATTGTATCCGTCTATCGCAAAATACAGCCATACCTGCTGTATGGCTGAGCATCATTCCTTGTATTTGTTTTCATCCTGTGAATACAACATATCAGAGTAAACATAAATCAATCGATCAATCAATCAATCAATCAATCAATTGATTCCGCCATACGACTGACAGACTCTTGCCTGGTAGTTAGGACTTGAGCTATCACTATGTAATTGTTCAGTTAATATAGCACCATAAGTAAGAACTGTCTATCCAAGTATTACCATCATTAATAAACGACCGGTTTTGAAAGTGTTAATTTATAAATACATCACAAGAACATGGTAATGTGAAAATGATTTTTGATAGTATAAGCTATACTCATGGCGTTATGATACTGCCAAATATTGATAACTTTTCTTCATGACTTTCTGACCCTGCTATAAAGATTTTACATTAATCCAGGTGTAGAGATATGTTAATATCTTTTTGAATTGTACCAACTGAAGGTACTTCGGTATAATCACGATAGAATGGCAGCGGTTGGCTGTGATGTGTATGCAGATGTACACTATTCCGAGAGGTTAGATATTTTGAGGAGATGGTGTTTCGTTTACGAGGTATATTTTTGGTGTGGAGGGGAATTCCCAGTACATACATGGGGATTTTTCTCATTGGAGGCGATTTCCTCTAGTGTTCGAGATATTTTGTCATAAGAGGATAACTTGTGTCAGAGGTGGTAAATGCTGTGGGCAATAAAAGATTGCTGTTTCAGAGGTGGTAAATCCTGTATGAGGTGGTGCTTGAAATTAGAAGTGCCAGCTTTGAGCCAGGGTAGAAAAGCCTAAAAATGCAGTTCTTATAGCTCATCAAACTATTTCATCCTGTCCAAACACACAGCGTAAATATCTGCAAATATTTTCCTGCTACAGCAATCATGAACAGTATTGCCACGCTTGTTTGAAACAAGAGCGATCAAAGACCAGTTTTTGGCTCGTTATCTATATTAGGGATTCTGTATTGTGATGTAATATAGGGAATCAGCCAATGGGAAGTGGCGAGTACTATTTCTGACCAACCATAGATCAGCACCCAGTGTCGCGAAGAATCTAGCCAATCAACTAATTATCATGTCAGATTTAGCTCATTGCAGAGAGAAGTGTTCATGATTATCACTTGTGTGTTGTCACCTTGACAACCGTAGCTACAACCATCATCTCAGACACAGGTTTCGATAAAGGAAAATCCATTTCAGTTTTCATCAGTATCGCCATTCGCTGGGCGCTAGGCGCTTCACCGCTAACATTGCCGATACGCCTAATCGCAGCGAACACGAAGCACTCAAAGAACATATTGTAAATTAAGATTTTTTGTTCGAAGCCATCAAGCGACCGATTCAGTAATATTTCATTCAACCTCTTTAGTGACCTATATCTGATGACCTATATCTGATGAGGAACTTATGCAGATGTAAGCAAATCAACTCCAATTGCCAGTGGCATCGGTAAGAAAGATACTACGAATGATATTAGCATTCAAACAAAGGCAAAGTTGCACTCAGATGTTTGGATTCTGAACAGATGGATAAATAGCAAATACGAAGAGCTACAGCTGCACTAGCAAGACTTCAAACTGTGACAGAGAAAAACCATCGTAGCCATAGAAAGTGAAGAGCATTAGCCTTAGCCATTAGCTTACCAGTGTAAGCCGCTATAGCTATCCCGCAGTGAATACTGCTACGGTTTATTGGTTACGATCGCGAGCGGAGAAAGCGACCAATCAAACAGGTCCTAGGGTGTTTGGCTTGAAACTGGTCACTTTTGAATACGATAATAAAGATATTGCCAAAAAGTATTTTCTGCTTAGGCGCCCGGCGAATGGCTCTAGTGCTGTATATTATAGTTAAGTCTACTGAATAGAACAGCACCCCGCTCAAATAGAAACTGTGCTGTTTGTTTTAGTTGATGGTATCTGCCTGGACATACCAGCAGGGGAAGTGAGCCTCTCTATCAATACAGCAGCATGTCCCGGCTCCTCTGGCATATCGAGATGCTTCACTGGATACCAGTCAACGTCGAATGCCTTTGTTTCAGAGGTCAATCTTTAAGCCATCTATTAAATTATTGGTAAATAGTATTTTCGGTTCGGTCAGGTGCACCGGGACTTTTCCGGTAAATGCCTGGCACAGGGTCTGGAACAAATACTGGCAAAGCACCAGAAAAAGGTCGGCAAATACCGGATTAATGCCGGCAATTTACAAGCCCTCCGGGAAAACTTGAGGTACTGTAACCGGCACTCAGGAATACCGGAGAACTAAACGTGATGAGTATTTTCTATCGTTTGTACAGCTGTTAGTGTTATAATGTTCGCCGCAGCGTAATAAACTGGATTCAGCTCTCAATGCATTGCTAACAGATTCATGTTGTTATTTCATGTCGTTTAGTCTTACATTGCACAGTGGCAGCAGTTGTGTTTATTGCTACAGGCAGATTTGGAGTGGGAACCAATAAAATGTCGTAAGAACTAATTGTTTGTTTATCAATCGTTTTATACATGCAATATTTTAATAGTTTGTAATTTTTGAGTAAATGAATAAATTCTGCTCTTTCAGAATCTGAAATCAGATTGTAAAGTGGACATCTAGTTCTTGAGATATGGTGAGACGAAGTGGTTGTTATGAGAAATGGTTTCTTTCCACCATGGACGCCAAGTCGATGTTGGAGCATCAAAAAAATTATTCTTTGCACCAAATGTAGATAATGGAGTAAATGGTGTTATTTAAAATCAATTTCGAGTCAATCAGATAGCTATATGATATTAAATTGTCCCTTGGGTGTTCGGAATTGGCAATCGAAGACTGTTCTTATTCATTAGTTCATTGGAGTCGTTAACAATTGGCAATTTTGAACACCAAATTTAATACCATAGAGCTATCTACTTGACTAGAAATTCATCTAGGTCTAGTCTGCAGAGTATTATTGGGAGGACTGCTATAACTAGCAGCAGCCAGTATATCTCAGGACCGCTACTGCCGCAGCATCTTCAGATGCATTCCTTATAAACGCTGATTGAACACGGGCTATCCATAGCTGAAAGTAGCTGCACCACTCATTATCAGTGATAAACCCTCTTAGTAATTGGTCTAAGATGGATAGATACTTCTTGTCCACGCTGTTTCTACTGTTGAAGATTTCCAGATGTGGCACACCGCTGCCACTTAGAGTTGTTCTCTCCTGACAGCACTATGGAGTGATCGATCTCACATAGCGTAAAACCAGTTTGGAATTGTCTGCTCTGTTCAATAGTCGCTCTCCCTGAGACAAGTACATGACATCAGCGGCTGGGTTCATCTGGTTATCTTATTGGTAGTCTATCAGCCATTCAGAAAATGTCAATATATTTAATGCGGTACAAGGATTGAAATCTGATATTTTGATCATGTAACATTTGTGTTTGAATAGCTGCTCATCCATTTCATGAGTGAACTTCTACTCCGAAGTTTAGGCTGTGTTTCACTGCTGTCACAAGTTTTTTCTGATTAACTCTATATTAGGCACATCGTTCTACTTCTCCGTACATAAATCATCTGGGTCAGATTGAGAACATAGCTCCCATGATGAAACCTTGAAATGTGGTCTATGAACATCAGTTCAACTTGATTATATGTACAATTGGCTCACTGATGAATGATCATCCGTCGAGAGTTAGCCTGCAGTGAAAGATGAGATTATTATTCTACTGTCACTTGGCAACGTGACGCTCAGTTTGTTTACATTTGGGCCAGAGCCGTATAAGAGAGAGTTACGCAGACGGAAACGGAAACTAAAATCGTCAAGTCCAAACAAATGCACGCGCTCTCTTTACGCCATATATAAAACGGGAACTCCAGAACGATCGAAGCCAAATATACAAGAGTTGTATTCTCTTCACCATGAACAGGATTAACCAAAAGATGTCGCTCTCTATGATCGTTCTATTGATATATCATCCAATCATATCACGATCCTGCATGACGAAGAAAAGTGACTTTTCAGTGCAAGCAGCGCCTGTTGCCGAATGTTTGATGTAGTGCTGGTTTGATTATCGATTATACGATTAATCGTAACTCGAACGATCCTCCAATAATCGGAAACTTTTTTCGATTATATAATCGTATGAAAAAAGCTTCTTTATAGTAAGGTAATCACTTGTAAAAATGTTTTCTTTCAGCGTATCGAATCCAGTTCTCTTCCCCATTAGGTAGGCGTGCTAACCAGTGCACCACTGCACCACTACCACATTCTCTCAGTAAGGTATCATATTTTTGCTTTGCAATTGACGTTCTGCTCAAATACGTTGAACATGGCTGCTTTGTGACAGCAATTGGAGTGAGTGATATACCAAAAACCTAGACTTTTCCCTCCACTGAGAGTTGGCAACACTAGTATTAGCGTAAGATATACAGTAATCCAGTGCTGCTTCCTGAACTCAAAATAAATAATCGATAATCGATAATCGGTCCTCTGATGTAATAATCGTAATCGAATCAAAAGTGCATAATCGAACCAGCACTAGTTTGATGTTGGATGCTGTGTATATTTTTGCGAGTACAATGGGAGGGTGTCGGGCTTTTAAATGCAACAGTAGGCCTGAAAAAGGGCATAAATTATATTTGTTTCCAAAGCCGTCCAATAAAGCCAGTTCTGAGGAGTCGAAAGCTGTTTTGGAGAGATGACAGCAGTGGATCGTTTGTGTCAATCGACAAGATCCTGACAGTGATATTAGACATCCCAAGCTTCTAATCCCTGGTCCATATGCAAAGCTTTGTGAGGTGGGTGCTGCTATCCTATTTTTACAGTGATATTTTTGTCTGTCCTGTGGCATCCAGTAGTTGATTCATTGGACCATCCTATCATTTTTGCAGAAGCATTTTCATTCTTCTTGCTTCTATGAGAAAGACGACAGAAAGATGTTATCAGAAACTGCTTTACCATCCAAATTTTGCCATGCTGGCAATGAAGAAAAGGAAGTACTGAAGTGACAAAAGGAGATGCGTCCATCACCCAGCAAGAGAAGAAGAGTGGAAACTGTTTCCAGACCTACAACACCGCCACCTGATAGTGATACTCTTTCAGGAGGTACAGTTTGACAGTGTCTATTGCTCATGTTTTATATTTTTGTGCACTGAAATTGCATGCTAACAGTTGCATGTAATTTACAGCATTCATAGTAATGACAACGGTAAGCGCCTGTGTGATGGTGTGTAGTAGTGAACTAAACACGTGGTTGCTGGTTGGAGTGTAATGATATAGGTAATAATGTAATGCTGACCCTGTCATTCAGTAATATTTTATCACTTTTAGCAGACCAGTCTGTTGAAGAACAAGAAAGCACAGTCCAGACTACAACTGAAATCGTGCGGCTGCGGAAACAATAAAGAGAAGTTAGTACTACTGTGATGGCATTTCACGCAGCGTCCTGGCTATGATAGTTATCACTGCATTTTGTTTTTATAGACTCAAAAGTCTCTTAGAAAAGCAAAAAGTGACCTCATCAGCTGTCAGAAGTCTGTTGGAAAGCTGTTCAATCCGGATCAGCTTGAAGCACTAAAAAGGCGTACCACACATGGTCTTCCATGGTCATCTAATACCATGAAGAAAGCTCTACAGCTCAGATTTTCTTGTGGAACTACTGGCTACAATCACCTCATCCGTTCTGGCTTTCCTTTGCCATCTGTACGAACTCTTCAGTCACGTCTCAAGAATATACCTTTTCAGCCTGGAATACTAAGCGTTGTGTTCCAGTATTTACATACAAAGTAAGTCTATGATAACTTGTCAGATGCTGTAGAGAGTTGTGGGGAAATTACTCATTCTTTCATTCATTTTCCTAGGTGGCTAGCATGGAAGAGAAAGATAAGCTCTGCTGTCTATCCTTGGATGAGATTGAAGTCACAGCTGCAGTTGAATATGATCCAAGTTGTAAGCGTATTCTTGTAGATACAACATTACCAGGCTCAACAGGTCGTGCTAACCATGGGCTGGTATTTATGCTTGGAGGTAAGGAAAAGAGTGAATGCCGAAAAGCTTTACAGTCACTGGTACTTGCATCTAAAATGTTAAAATTTTTATCAACAGGTATTTGTGAACGGTGGAAACAGGTTGTGGCATATCATCTAACTGGGAGGTCAATAGATGGAAGTGAACTATATCGTGTGGTAGTTGATATAATAAAGCAAGCCAGTGCCATAGGTTTCAAGGTTGTGGCTGTAACCTCAGACATAGGCCCTTCTAACAGGGCGATGTGGCGCAAAGCTGGAATTGAGAGTAAACGAGACTCACTGGTGAGCTGTATTGGGAACCCTCATCTAACTACAAATGACAAAGTTCACTTTTTGGCAGATGTTAAAAAACCTGCGATCTGGATGGCTCAGCCACAAGACTGCTGTACTTTCTCCACTCACTCGTACTGCAAACAATCTGCCAAGCCGTGAAGTGCAGTTGTCTCATGTGAAAGCATTGGTTGACTTCCAATCGGCTCATGATCTGCTGTTAGCTCCTAAGCTGTCAAATTCCTCCATTGATGTATCCAGTGGACACTTTGAAAAGATGAATGTTGGTTCGGCAATGCACCTATTTAGTAAATCAGTTAGTGCAGGGCTAAAGTACTTGGTGGAGAAAGAGGGATATTCACAAGATCTGCTAACCACAGCCTGGTTCATCGAAACTGTAGATCACTGGTTGGATTTAATGTCCTCCAGACACCCCGTGTTAGCTCTTTCAAAGAAGAACCTTACCAGTTACTCTTAAGCCATTCTTTTTCTTCAGCAGTTTATACAGACTGTGGACACTCTTCAGTTTGGTCACAAGGTTGTATGGAAACCGGTACAAGCTGGTATGGTGCTATCAACAACCAGCGTACTCAACCTGTGTGAAGACCTCTTAGATGACCAAGATTTCCTTCTTACATCAAGACTTACGCAAGACTGTGTAGAAAACTTGTTCTCTTGCGTTAGGTCCAAAAATCACATACCGTCACCGCGTGAATTCAAGTATGCATTGGAAATCATCACTGTCGCTAAATATCTTTCCCCTTGTCAGCACGGCAACTACCAGACTGATGACAGAGAGTATCTTGGTGACATGCTTTCTAAAGTTATTGATATTTCACATCCCCTGTCTGAGGAGGTTGATGCTGTGGAGCATAATTTCACTCATAGTCTGCAGTTGAATGGTGCAGAATGTGATTCTTTGTATTACCTAGCCGGCTACTGTGTTGCTAGCTTGAAGAAATTGAGACAGATATGTGATACTTGTCAACCAGCCCTACTGAACACTGGAGATGTACATCCGAATGCAACACTGGTCAAGCTGAAGAATTTTAAAGATGGTGCGCTGTATGAAGTATCATACGCTGTGTTTGATTTATTTAAGCAATGGGAGGGTTTGATCAGATCAGTCGAGTCCAATATACTGGCTGGATATCATTCAACTAAGGAACTTTTCAAGTCTGTAGGTACAATCACATGTTCGCCGGAGTTACCAACATGCCATCCTATATTGGAACGCCTGTCACAAAAATTCATTACTGTTAGACTGCATATACTTTGCAAAAAAATTGACAACTCAGCCAGATCATCATCATCGTCATCATCAACGCCCATGGGTAGTAAGAGCACTGCTCAGCATCATCTGGTTAGAAGGTGGTAATATGGCCAATTAGTATCACATCTATTTTGAGCTGTGGGTCAGTTTTTTATTTCAAGTAGATGTCACTCCTGTGTACTTTTCTGTAACTTCTACTATCAGTACTCCTGTATTGTATTGGTCTGCTTTGGCCAATGGACTGATTTTCAATTCTATTCTATTCAACTTTGATTATTCTATTCACTGTCACTCTAAGGCACTTTTCTCAGACATCTACTCTCAGTGCTTCTGTATTTTAGCCATGGATTGTCCCTCTGTAATTTGGGCTGCAAATTGCTGTGAAATAAACCATTTCCCTGCCATTGATATCTTGAGCTGGCAGGTGTGCAGCCTAATTTACACATTCTTGTTATCTGAAAATTGTTAGATCGCTTGGAAGGAGCCTTTCTGTCAGTGGATCTGAGGCTAAGTTGCATCAATAGATAGGGCAGGAGTTGCTCTCTCTTGTGGTATATAGAACATCTGTATTGCAGTAGCCAATGACCATTTATAGTCACCGACGTCTTCCATCCCACGTGCTCTGCATTGAAGTTTATATGAAAATGTGGGCGGAGCTTGCTTTGTTTGGACTTCGGCAAGCGACTAATGAGGTTCCACTGATTTCGCAACTCTCTCTTATACAGCTCTGATTTGGGCACTAGGCCAGCTAATTCTCCGATAGGAACTGTGATCGCTTGGGAATCCCTACACATCATGGCATACAAAAGCAAGCTCATCCCTTTGCTTTGATCAGTTGTACCATAACGCTACTAGTATGACATTGGCTCTTTAGTGGTAAGATTTAACCACATCACCATGGTGCATTTACATACAGCTGTGGAAATACTGGAGCAGCCTGAAGGGAGAAAGAGGTGAGTGTGCATTTAACGAGTTTTGTTACAGAGTGCAGCCGGTGATGAATAGTAGACCAGCATGCATTCATTGGACCTCTACGTGATTGCGTGTTCGTGATCGTTAAAGGTTTCGTTACGGGGGTAAGGATAGTGAAGGGTCAGCAATCTTAGGAAGATCATCAAGAGATGGAAAGAAGACATGGCCAGCTGTGAGAGTAAGTAGGAACCACCTTTGACACGCATGTGAGAGAATTCAAACAGTGCGCTAAGTAGCATTTCCTGTAGTATTTTGTATCATAAAAAATCCTCTGGAAAATCCGCATGGAATTTACAGAACTGCAGTGTGAACATCCTCCTGCTGGAGAATCGTACTTTAGGTGAATCACACTGATGCAATCACAGGTTTGTTATCTGTGATGTAGTGGTGCTGGTAGTGATACTGGTAGTGACGCTGGTACTGAGGTCGGTGGATACAGCATTTATGTACCCGTATGTATGTACCTGTATGTATATATGTATGTGCCTGTATGTATATATGTATGTAATAATCCATTCATTCATCATCATAAGACAGTACCACACATAATGCACACGTATGTGCAGGTTGGGTTGTGCCACTCATTCTTGGGATTACATTGCCAGAAGATATCTGCTCGTAAGGCAGCTGGCAGAGTACCTAGGGGTAGGGAAGTTGTGAAGCTATAGCCCCAAAGGTGCTGAAGTGGGTGTGGGAGGGGTGTCTAAGAGATGGGTCTGGGACCTCCTTCTGGAGATCTTTGGCTTTAAAGGTGCTTTTACATTGTCCGGACTTTTTCCAGACTCTCAAGTCAGACAGCTAAAAGGGAGGCAGCTCCAAAACTTGACCTTCAGACGGACTCCACATTTCAGTTTGGCTCGGGAGCTAATTTTCATCCAGATTCCATGCATTGTGGAAAAATGAAATACCCTTGAAATGGCTTCACATAGTGTGCTTGTTGTTCTTTTATAGCATATCGTTCAGTCGTACACCTTGAACTACCATATGATTGGCCAATGATAAAGCAATAGTAGCACTAAAATTTGATGTGGACAAAGTCTGGACAGTGTAAATGCACCTCTGTGTCTCAGTCTCCGATTTTAGAAGTCTGGACTAAATTCTGGATTGTGTAAAAGCGGCTTATAAATAATCCTATAGGAGAAGAGGAAAGGGAGTAGTATTTTGATGTTTACATATTCAGACTTGCGTTTCGTCAATTCCGTATTGGAACAATGAAATCTGTCACTTTCTCATAGCATATTGTGAGGCATTTTTCTGCATGTCAGTCCCTATCCTTTCACATGACCGTCAGCAACATATCACTTGTAAAATCACTAAGTATTAAGTCTTTCCATAAGATTCTCCGAAGAGAAGAAAACTTCCAAAAACTTTTAATTATTGTAATATAAATATGGTAATGCCTTACCTGCCATACTATTTGCCATAGCCCTGCCTGTAAGTGACAAAATTTCGCTACCAGGTTTCAGGTCTGGAGGGAAAGACCGACTTTCATTTGAAGCTTAGAGTCTCTCCAATTACCATAGAACCACCATACAGTCATCATCCTCACCGCTTCAATGGACCACAGACTGAGGCTGGAGTATATGTAACCACGGTTACCGATGGCTTCGGATGCATTCAGTAAGTAACGGCCAGGAATAATCAGTTGATGATTCATTAGGCCATGGTGAAACACATGTCAATGACACAGATTATCTGGTCTGAAACTGCTGGTTACGAAGAAGAATGATGTTGATACAGTTCTCAGAGAGCGAGAGAGATTCATGGGAGTTCTCTCGTGTCAAGGTTAGAGAGAAATGAGCAGCCAATCACCACAGACTGCAGCAGACAGTAGTTGTCTATTTCCCAACTATGAAATAAGAGGTCTTGAAGAAGTCGTAAGACTTTTTGAAAAACTTTCAGGACGGGGAAATAGACAACTACACAGTAGATATCGGAAAGCATGTTGATTTTCTTATCGACAGTTACACTGTTTGTTTTCTCTTACCTTTAGATCAGGGTAGCATTGACATGTCAGCCATTCGCTTATTGGTCCAAGTGATTGTGTACAATAGTGAAGGAGAGCAGGTCTCTGTTTGCAGCACCATGTCGTCAGAGATACGAGACAAGCGTAAGTCAGTCTGTGATACTTTCCATTATGGCCGTGCCAAGTGGGCAGGTCACAGCCTGTGAGCCTGTGAGCCTGTGAGCCTGTGAGCCTGTGAGCCTGTGAGCCTGTGAGCCTGT
>ERZ1740065.2307-NODE-2307-length-11817-cov-13.030947_pt1 | contig 11817 bp, 10 predicted proteins | sample MGYA00581738_ERZ1740065 | MGnify/ENA primary metagenome ERZ1740065 (study PRJEB43018, sample SAMN04849749) | marine metagenome | isolation source: floating plastic debris | place: Pacific Ocean | collected 2008-09-01 | study: EMG produced TPA metagenomics... | reverse complement strand
CTCTCTCCCTCTCTCTCTCTCTCTGTTCATCCTACTTATATTTCATTTATAAAACTCACACCTTTTTTTATTGATCAGCAACCATTCATAGACAAAGCACTCTCTCCATATCAGACCCTTTTTAAAACTCCAATTAAAAATATTGATCCTCACAGTTTAAAGGTCTTTGTGTGTAAAAGATGCTGACTCCGGTCATCTAGCTTTCCTGTGACGGCTACGTGTACGTACACGCCTGTGGTGTACACACACACCTGTGGTGAACGTACATATACGCAATGTACGTACACATCTGCGGTGTATGTTTATCGATTTTCGTGAGGAGACAATCTTTCCTAATGCGTGTGAGTTAACTAGCAGGAAGGGGGTGGCTAAATTATACCAGAATATAAATCGCACATATGAGGATGAGGCTATTGATGTGTATTATTTTTGTCACAGTTACCTGCAGTAGTTAGACTCAGTCTATAGTCTCTAGTCTCTAGTTGCTGCTGTTTACAGACGGAGACCGACTATAATAGCTCTAAGGCATATCGTAAGAGCATAAAAAGCTATCCATGTTCGTCTGCGTCGTCGGGGCCCAAACCTGGACTAAGAGAATACAAACCTGCGTTTGAAATTAGCCTCAACGAGACGGAGGTTAATCCCTTTAGTTTGGCTTTGTTAATTTTGCATGCCGTTTATGGGTTCGACTGCTTCTTCAATATCAAACATCGCATGGCATTTTGGTTTGCGGGTTTTTATTTTAATTTCGATTGGCATCATGTGCATACTCTCGGCTCGATTGTATGATTTGCTAATTGCCGATTACCGCTCTCTAGCTTACTGATATGTTTCTACGCCTAGTCAGATTTTCCCCCTCTTCACCCGGTGGCGTTACGCTCTTTCACCTGTCTCCGTCGTGTGCTGCTAATACGTCCTCTGCTCTTAATGTGATTGCAGGCTAAACAGGCGAGGAAATCAGAATCTAGGGGTAGCACACCAAGCTCCGTGGTGGATGAGATCCCTCCCTACAGACCACGGGCTAACTCGTACAGCGGCGAGAATGCTAGTGTTGCTAGTGACGCGTCCCTAGTGTCGTATAATGGTCACCCCTCAAACACCAGGCATTCTGCCGATGTGTTCAACCCCATGGAGTCTAACATACTTAAACTAAACCTTGCTAAGGTAGCTGACCAATCGGACGCTTGTTTGTCCATCTCTGCTGCCTGTATGCTGCTGATTTCCCATGCTGTACTGCATCTTGTTTCTGCCGCGTGATCGGTGCATGGCTGGACCAACGAGCTCTAAATTTCTGATGTCGCAGTAGCATCATCGTTACCATGGATGCTGTGTGTTGAAGGAGTTGGAGATGGAAGACAGCATTCAGGAACTCGAGATAGCCAAGATGTCTCACGACATAGCCAAGGATCTTGAAATAATGACCAAAGCGGACAATGACAGTATTGAAACCGAGAAGGTCAAATCTCTCGCTCGTGATCTCTCTGAGCAGTCTCCCGACACGGAGGTATGAAATCCGCCAGTCAAAAGGTTCCCAATGTCATAAGACCATCTAAGTCTGAGTCTCTGTTGCAGGAGATAGTAAACAGCATGTTTTCGGCACAGCAGAAGAGGTCTGCATTCAGCAGTTTCCGCTCGGCTGCGTCTGCCACACCTGAAATGTCTTCCCCAGCTCTCAGCCCCATGAGGAAGAAGCTTTCCACGTCACAGAATCTCGATAACAGCTCGCCCAACACCATTGATCATGTGAGTGTGGCACCCCAATAGCAGCCCTATGAGATCAGTAACTATTACATTCATGAGTCTTTGTGGCTATACAATGCCATTTCTAACATGAGTACAGGTTGTAATAAATTGTGATGGTTTCCTTATCTTGTATCGGTTTCTAATTAGAGATTCTATTTGCAGTCGTACAACAATCTGGTTCTGACGTCCATACAGCAGCTGTCATCCAAACTGCAGAACTATACATCATCATCTGTCTTACGGCTGAGGTACAGCGTCACGTCTTCGCCTGAGAGTGCGTGCAATTAGTCTCATACTAAACGCCATCTGATTTTAGGGACAGAGGAGTCGATGTGAGCGCCTCTCCATCACCAACTGAACATCTGGAGAGTGACATGCCGGCCAGTAGTGAACTGGCCAACATTTTGAAAATGCTGAAAAAAGTAGAACAAAATATCAAAGGTGACTTTATCATGATGCAGTTATAATGCATGTCAGTATCCCCAGCCGCCCTGCTCATTTCTTGCTGATACGTGGTATTACAATGTTGTTTCTTACATGAGCTTAGTAATAAATTGTGAGACTTTTTCACATGTAATGGTTTCAGAGATCGTTGTCGACGATCGTTGTCGATGATAATTGTTTCGATGACGATCGTTGCCGATGCTCTCTGACAGTTTTTTATTACAGATTTCATTTAGTCGTACAACAATCTGATTCTAATACCTAGTGCTACAAGTGTAGAAGGTATCCCGATACTAGCTGTTTTCGATATTCGATACCTGGGCTTTCGATTCTTTCGGTTTCGATACCAGCTGTGCGATACTGTAGCTACTTGCTGGAAATGCAATCATTTCCATACCTGCTGACCACAAATATTCCCATCTGCCCTAGAAATGGCTCTGCATGCTAACAAGAATCGACCAGTATCGAAGCTCCATGGTATCGGTATTGAGTATCGAAAGTATCGAATCTCTGCTTCGGTATTGATATCGTTTCTGCTCCTAGTATCGCCAAGCGCTACTAATACCCATACAGAGGCTCTCACCCAGCTGGTGGTAGTTGTCTACATCAGTCACAGTCCAAGTTAACCGGTAAATTTTTTTGCTTATTTCAGTGATGGACAAAGCGCTGTTCAGTCACGCCCCACAGTCGGACCTGTCTACCGTCAGCAACAATGAGCACGAGCATTACCTCGCCGAAATCAAGCGCATCAGGAACGAGATTGCCGGCTTCAGGCCTATCGAACCTACCGTTCAGTCAACAGGCGGCAAAAAAGTGCCGCCGAAGCCTGGCGTCAAACCCGCAGTGAATAAACCCCGAACTATTCCAGCTAACAAATCAACCTCTAGTACATTTACCAAGAGACAGAATTACTACTAACAGGGAGGGAACGACTCCTCATATCCACGGAGCTGATTCAATCAACACCGGTTACAACTCAACCACTTAAAACATTTTCCTGGATTTATCCATTTTTATACAAACTAGGAGGAGTTTTTTCAGTATATGATGCTTATAGGACACGGTGATATTGGCTGCATCCTAACAGACAGCTGCGTCCGATTGTGCAGTGCGAGGAAAGTTTCTATTTCTTTCAGCTCAAGCCAACCATCTTCACTACTTATTACAACCTTGAGCGAGTAAATAAAGCTGTTTATAGCCACCAGACACTGTGTGTGTGTGTGTGAATTCACTCCTGTGGCATATTCACTGAGTTAATTGATTTCTAGTAGATACAGGCAATATCCACTGCCGTGAACTTCCTGTCACTCACCCCAGAGTAACAGGTTTACCAGCCAGGAGGCGTAGTGTTTGTTTGGAGGTCTTCGACGCAACTCCAATTGCAATCGTAAACACCCAATCCAGTACTTGGGAAAAGGATACAGCAGGGAGTAAATGCAGTCAACACTCGAGTCTCACAGCCGCTTCATAAGCCATTAATAAACAGAAAATGCGTGCACGCACCATTGGTGACACATGGACTGCGCATTCTATTCATATTGATTGCGCCGGCGACTAGCGTACAGATATGATTATCTTCTAATAATAAACGCGCGCATACTTAATAGTTCACATCATATCTCAAGAGATTTCGTGCTGACACTACTGAGTGGTGAGTAGCGCGATGACAGCGTCGTTGTCATTCATCGTCCTGCCAACCTGACAGTGGACAGCGGCTTTGATCGGCAGCGAGAAGAGTGAGGGTCGTTCTGCAGACACACAGGTCAGTTGTTGGCTATCTGTTCACCATTTTTATTAGTATACAATGTATTTCTAAGTACCATCCAGTGTAAATAGCACAAATGCTGGCATGTGTAAAGTTTTAAGCAGTATAACTGTTCCCATCACCATAGTTGAGTCTGGTAGGTGTAGATGTGTTGCTCAGTAGTTTATGATTCCGCTGTTACTTTGACTCAGGAGGACAGTCTGGCTGTACTTCAGGCGCTGCGCCTTTAAACGCTTCCAGTTTACTGCAGTTGTCAGCGATTCTCTGGATTACAGGAAACTGGTCCATATCGACTCCAAACCTGAAATACAGAGCCGCCAATATCCCATCATCTGTCGCCGCAGGCAACGAACAGGTGAGAGGCAGGTGGATATAAATGTCACTGTCACCTTTTGGCGTTGTATAGCTGTGGTATCAGACACAAGTCAGCGATGGTGACATTGTTGCCAACGCTGTAAGTGTCGGCGGTGGACGAGACCATCTTCTCATAACCTGACGGTATAAGATCATTACTCGGTGAGTTGACGCACGGGCAGCGCATTGCCCTCGGGTAACGGGACAGCGATCACCTGTGACTCACCTGTGAGTCCATCAGTGATCCATTTCTTGGCCCACTGGACCTTATCGAGGGGCGTCTCTCTGCTGGCAACGTACTGCAGAACTCGCAAGTTCTGGATAGGCTGGGTGCTGCTAGCTATGACGTTGGCGAGAGCTCGGGCCTGAAATACATTGAAACTACGTATTGGAGTCGGTGTTATGTTACAGATAATACCACCATTATGCAGTGAATCTTCACCGCCTCTGCTACCTGTAAGATAATAGAATATGGAATCTCCAGTGACGAAAAGTATTACCAAGCATGGCAGGAGCAAGCCCGTCCGGAAGTGGTGGAGAACTCGTATCATGCACGCTTTTGGCAAACATGTAAGTACACGGGAAGCAGTACGCAATTAACTACCAGATAGTATTGTGCGCCAGACGTAAAGCAACAGACCTGCCTTTAGCATCACGAAAAAGTGGATGCGATAGAATTTGATAACCAACCACTACTCCGCTCTCTAATACAATACTAACCGACATCCAGCATTCCATGCCCACTGTCAGTGGAAGGAAAGTAGGCTATGAAATGTCAGATATAGCATAGATGCAGCATAGACATAGCCTGAGGTCAGCAGAAGTGGCAGCATATATATAGCCTGAGGTACAACACGTCTCATTCATGGCCAGGCAGTGCCATGTAAACCTCATCAGCAGATGTGAACCTAAACACAATTGTGACAGATTCAAACGAAGAGAGCACAACTCCCAGTGCAGACACCGACCAATAACTAAATCAGACACATTACCACAGACAGACAGGGGATGAGGGCGACTGCTGCCGCGTATCCGGCAATTTGGCAGCGGTAGAGTGCCATTAGGGTTGGCTAATAGAACGCTCATCGTCTATTGTATCCCCTGTTATCCAGAAACAGCGACCACAAAATTATATAAAGAGAGCAGACTTACTATATGTAACTTACAGCAGGCAATCAAACACAGGGCAAACACTGGGCGAGCACCGATAACAGATACGCTAGCATAATTTACAGAAAATTAACAACTTAGGCATTCATATTACGGGTCAGTGCCATTTAAGCAGGAATAACCCACACGCTTGAGTTCACAAAAGCGCAGAGAGGCACTGGACAAGGGCGTAGTGACTGGTCGCTAACGGCTACAGTAACGTACAGTAAAGTACGACTAACACAAGATGATGAGGAAGATCTCACAACGTATTACCAAGGCGTTGAGCGAGAGAGATAAAGAGAGAAGAAGGCCACCAGTGAAAGTTCGTCATAGTCAAAAGGAGAACGATGCGGTAAGATGAGAAAGGGCAACAAGCGCATGGTTGCAAATTGAATGTGTCGAGACAATTCCTCACTGTACATCATTGACTGAGGGAAGCATAACTCGTGATTCGAACTCTTCAAGTGTTGGGTAAACTGCAGTTTGGCATCGCAGATGTAGAGAAAATGGTATTTTACACCAACAGCCTATCCTCGCCAACAGGAGTTCCATATGGGCAGCTTTGAACCATAGCACAGTAATCATGAAGTACTAGTCTAGAATACATTCTGCTGATGTCACGAAACAGATAGTAAATATATTTGTCCTTGATGCAGGGTCACATCAGCGACCCGCTGATGGGTAACGTGATATCGGCGATCAACAATGAGGACTATGAAGAGCTGCAGGATATCCTGGACGACAACAAGGGTAGCGTGGACCGACTGAAGAGAACAGAGCTGAGCGGAGGAACGTTGCTCCATTACGCCTGCAGCAGGTAAGAGTATGTGCTGTCCATTCGGCCGGGCTAATCCATTTACTGCCTGCCGATAAACCACTGAGCGACAATTTTAGGAGCAGCGAGGCAGTGGTAGAGTTACTGGTTAAGTACGGATTCGACGTCAACAGGAGGACAAGGAAAGACCTAGAGCTGTATCTGGAGGCCTATGACTATGTCTCCACATTTCGACCTGGCAGCACGCCCATCTACATCGCTACCGTCGCTGGTAAACCCTTCCTATGAGTTGTCATCCCAACGCCTTTCCGCAGCCTAAACAACTGATCAACTTATGAAGGGTGGAGTGGCATCGTCAAGACGCTGACAAAATACGGAGCGAATCCTAACATGGCTGACGACGACAGCTACACACCGCTGCACAGCGCTGCCTGGCACAACAAGGTCAACCTCATCATCCAACTGCTGTCGACCGGCGCCAAACTCAACGTACAGGACAGCACTGGCAGCACGCCATTGCGCAAGGCAGCGTATCGCGGCCACACAGAGGCTGTGAGACACCTGCTCAGTATGTGCAATTGGCGCTACGCCTCACAATCCAAGTCATACATAAAGTTCAAAGGCTGTGATATGAGCTTTCATGGTAACGAGTAACCTTATTTCCTATGTAGATAATGGAGCAGACGCTAACATAAAGACGAAGAGAGGCCGAACTGCGATGCACAGCGCGGCTCTGCAAGGTTTCACCGATATCATATCATTGCTGATCCAACACGGCGCCAGTGTCGACATCCAGGTATGTGGAGACAACTGCAAATGTATGAGGGGATGTTGGATAGAAGAGGGAAAGAAAAGATTTTTAACAACAACAAGAAAATCAGAGAAAAGCTACAGATTAGCAAAGGATATTCAAGCAGCGAAGCTAAATCATCTAAAAGCGCGGCACTACCGTGTACATGTATCTCACCTCTCTCTCCGCAGGACAACGATAACGTAACGCCGTTACACGCTGCCGTCTACAACGGAAGGAGGTCAGCAGTCAAGTTACTCATCGCGTCAAACGCTGATCTAAATCAGGAGACCAAATTTGGCAACACGGCGCTGCACATGGCCTGCATGGAGAAATGGCTGGTCATTGGTAAGTCATCGATGGCATGAATAGTACTAGTATTAGCTGACTGAAAAAGAAACCGTTCGTTTCTAGCAAGCGCGCTTGTGCAGGCGGGCGCAGACGTGGATATCACGAATAGATTTGGAGAGACACCCTCGTCGATTCTCGACAACGGAAAATCCGGCAAGTGGTTGCCAGTGTTTCAACAGAGCAACGCAGCACTGTCCTCGGCTGATCTGGAGAGGTTAGAGGCTGAGCATCGAAGCGCAAAGTGGTCATCAGTCAACTCCCTGTTGTCAGGTGACACACACGGCAAAGGTAAATCGTGTGAATGACACGGACGGTGTCGCTGTAGGCTATTGAGTTCAGTAATTCAAATCAAACCTCGATCAATCACATGATATCAGCTAGTGACGTATTGCAATCACTGTAAGGTTCAATGCCTCATACCTCCACTCTGGTGACTCATCGCTACTCACATTGCAAACAGCTCCTAATTAGATATACTTTGAAATAGGAAATTTCAGTTTTCAGTCATTTTCGGCTGACCACAAAAATTTAACTCGCAAAGTATTTTTCTGTTCAATATTGCCTACATCAGTCATACATCAGTCGCAAGAAACACAAAAATATGGTTCACAAATTTTTGTGGCAGATAAAAACACAAAATTCATGCTCGCAGCAATTTTCTGTTTCACTGCAATGTTGTGATGAGGAGTTGTCATATCCTGGCGATATGCACCACGGTTTGGCAGTTGTTTAACAGACCTCCAAGCATGCGAAGGAATAAACTCATCTCAAATCTTCTTGCAGTATGGTGGAAACTGCAACTTGCTAGAATTTTAACATAGATTGACGCACCGTTATGTATAATGCTAAAATATAGGAATCTAGGAACTCGGGCTATCACAGATGGAGATCTTGTGGAATTTTAGCTACGGCACATTTTCACTGCTGAATTTCATTTTGAACTGTTTCAGAAGAATAAGAATAAGAATAAGAACGAAGGCTCGCCGTCTATTCAACATGACCTCACAACTCTCCCACAATGCATGACCATGCAGTTAAAGCCAAGGGAAGAACGGGAAAATACTACAAGCAAAGTTCATCCAATAGCAGCAACAGGACAGATCTCTAACCTAGCATACAACAGAAAAAATGAGAAACAAAGTTTCCGAAACCAAACATGAATCTCCTAATGGCTGAGAAATCTTTCCCGATGTTTTTTTATCGTTTTGACATGATGCTTGCATTACCTTAGCCCGCAAGACTGAATCTTCGGGGAGAAGACGGTTGGTACCGGGCCACGTCTCATCGAGGTATTCAATTATAGCGATAGAATCAGTCAAGGTCGTATCATTGATCCGGATAGCAGGCAAAAGGCCAAGAGGATTGATGCTACGGTACTCTTCCTTGTGCTGGAAAATCCCGACCAAAATTAGTCATAGGTACCATGGGACGGACCAGACAGATGAAGAACTAAGAATAAATATCGTACCTGCTCGCCACCATCTTTGACCAGATGCACGGGAGAATATTCGAACTCAATTCCTTTCAAATTCAGCGCTGGAAGAGTAATGATCAGCATCATCTCGAATACTAACCAATGATGGTCAAAACACTTGTAAAAATGTTCATCTGCAACTGCAATATCGTGTAAATAAATTATGACAAGCCTGATAAATCTTTTGAATAGATATTTTGACATCAATAATCAATCGATCTATCAGGGTCAGTGACGTAGAAGGGGAGGGAAGTGAAAGTACCAGTATGCTACTTGCTATCTATGCATACATGTATATGATCAATCACATTTATGCAGAATTGAAGCAGTACATCGACTACTAACCAAGTCAAAGCCAACTAACAAAAAATCAGCCTAGCTTTAGAGTTAAAATTATCATGCGCATGTTCAAGCCTATTTGTTGGCTATGAGTGGATAAAATGGATAGATTGCAAATTTTAAGCTCTTACCAATTCTGACTCTCCAAGAGGCTGTGCTTCGGTAGTACGAGTAGAGGATTGGCTGTAATATATCAGAATATACACTGGTAATTAGGTTCTACAGTAGCATTATAAGATGATTGCAGTGGTGCACATCATACCTTAGACATGTTGAGGGGTTATTCTGACTTCTGAGAGGTTACATGAAGTGCAAACACGGGTGTTAGCGGATGCCGGTAACCTGTTTGCTATACAGCGATCAAGGATATTGTTAATACGCTCTTGATTGGCTGATGATATGTAAAACACACTGCGATTTGCCAGAGTTATGGATCATCGTATTCGCTGTTAACGTACTCGTATAAGGATATAGTAGTAGTTATTCAATGGTACTTTGAATGACCGAAGAGGAATGGCTGAATAGATATGGATGAGATGAGATGAGAGGGCGCGTTTGAGGCTTTGGAGAATGGATGCCGAGCTACTAGAATCTCTACAAGATATCGGGTTAGCTGCTCATATATCATGTCACGTGTATTGTACTTTTTCCTATGGTTTTTTTCTCGTGTTCGAGGAAAACGTGGCATCGATTCGGTAGTATAGGTGTTGAGATATTTTTATGATTACTAATATATGGTCTCGTCGTTTCAGATACAAAGGGCCGTTATGTAACAACCTCGAGTCCGCAGTTGAATTGGGGCCGTCCTCTCAGGTCTATACTACGTTTGTGTCAGATTTAGTCTGTAAACTGAGCTCATTCTACCGTATCGGAATCGAAGTAAGTCCTATAACAGGTAGGTTCTTATAAGATGTTTTCAGTGTTGCATCAGTACTGGTGTGGCTGGCTGACGGCAATATTCAAATATCTATAAATCAATGGTATACGATTATGATATATCTACCTGTCTGCGTTGTTATTGTATCTCTCTGCGCAACCTAGTATCTCCATGTATAAACTTATGCTTGTTTGTTTCATGTGACTTGAGCTAGGGGGTGTTTTTACTATGGCTTACAGTGGTGTAGTCGACTGAGCTAGGAAGCTTTGTGAGAATACGATTTATATATATGCAGATAGCCTTGTCTATACGTCAGGTATCCAAGTGAAGTGAAGTCATCAAATATGATGACTTCACTTCACTTCACTTCATGAACCACTGATATCTGCTCCATCGACTCTGACTTTTGATTAGTCCAAGTATCGAAACGTATATCCTTGTCCGTGTAAAATATGTATTTATCTATGGAAATGTGGATGCATGTATATACGTTGGATACCATTGGATCACAGCTACCTAAAAAATGTTTATGGCCGCAAGATGGCGATTTAATATTTTGTTTTAAATTCTATTTATTCCAAAAAATGACTGTTTACAAGTAAATTGTAAGTGTGTGTAAGAGTGTGAGTGTAAGTGTAAGTGTAAGTGTCACATGGTCCTCTGCTACACTAAATAACCTGTAGTATAAAGCTTTCCTTATCTTGTTATACACTGTGTGTCAGCTTCTTATTGCTCTCTGCAGAGCATTATATTTCTCTTCTCGGAGACAATTAAAATCTATCTATCTACAGATCCGTGGTTTGGCATAGCTGTGCTGTTGATAACCTGATATCATGGTTCAATTTTTTCTCCTCACGAATCAAGGGCCAAGGGTTTGGTAGTTGTCCTCTCATTTACAGCTGACAATGACCACGATTCGACGACTCGGTTTCTGGCTCAGATCGAGAAATTTCTGAACCAATATGGTTGCCCGTACGAGCAGCTCACAGGCAATGTAGACATGTCGGCCAGACTCGCCAGTCGTGAGAGTCGTCTTCTCCTGCTCGTCTTTCTCACCTCGGAGTATCAAGCTGCTCAAATACAGTTTTCAGAAGACACAGTCAATGCAACTAGTCAGGTAAGTGGAGATGACTTCTACTCGGTTCATCGAACTTATTGGTTTTCGATGTCGTTATAAGAAACGAAGGTTAGAGTAAGATCGCAAACATTTTATGACATCTTTCCTCATAAAAACTGCTCACGCAAAAAAGTTCTGCTTTACAGTCAGTATAGCAATCCAAAACAGCCCTAGCTATGATACACTACTTGTGCTGCGGGAACATGATTAGAAATCATCTCTGTTTGACATGAATTGAAGACAAAGAACCTGTACATTTCTGATCACTACTGCTACTACAAGCATGAGAGTAGAGGTATTTATAGCCAAGCAGTGAGCTCCATACCTCTCTGACTGAGATATCTTACTGTATATGTATAAATAATTGTGGTTTTGGAAAAAAACAGATCATGCATTGATTTTTTATAACGCATTTGTTTTTCAGAACATGTAATTGCGGATTGTTTAAACATCACATATTTCTCTCGCATTTATTTTTACTTATACTCTCACACTTCAGCTATTATGCTATGATGATATCATTACTTACTGCAGTTTTATATTTGTTTATTATTATTGTTACTATTATTATTATTATCATTATTATTACTATTATTATTATTATTACTACTATTATTATTATTATTACTATTATTA
>ERZ1740065.2306-NODE-2306-length-11818-cov-15.855734_pt1 | contig 11818 bp, 10 predicted proteins | sample MGYA00581738_ERZ1740065 | MGnify/ENA primary metagenome ERZ1740065 (study PRJEB43018, sample SAMN04849749) | marine metagenome | isolation source: floating plastic debris | place: Pacific Ocean | collected 2008-09-01 | study: EMG produced TPA metagenomics... | reverse complement strand
CACTGTTCCCTGGACACGCGTTATGTAACAGCATTATGTTTTGTGATCACACCATGTAAATCACTCAGAGGTGTAGAGCAAATGGTCATTTGATATTCTAAACTAAAGTTGCAGCAATTTTTAATAGATCAACTTCAACATCAAATAAATTAAATTCTTATGTCATACCAGCACCATTGTTTGGCAGCGTCGCTTTCTCCTCAAGATAATCTGGCGCTGTGGTTTGAGTGGACGGCCATGTCGAATTCCCTAGCCCCTGATTGGCTGTAATTGTCATAGCACCTGCAGTATTGACCACTGAGATGCTGACACTGCCAGCGCTAGGCTTGACTGGAGGAGTAGAACTGCCTGCGGAGATTTCAGGAGCTCCAGAACTGGTAGTAGTAGAATCATTTGTATTCCCTACCGAATTCACAAAAGTAAAGTTATACATAACCGACAGAACGGTGAAGCTACATCAATTGTCTGAAAGACGAGAGCCGGGCTATAGGCAGCAACAGCAGATCTCTATAGTAAATCATGTTTTCAAATTTCATACATGCAATCAGATTTACTCCAAACCAAGGCTAAACCACTTTTTTTCATAGTATATTTGAGTTGATGATGTTCAAGTGAGAAAATCTAATACTGCCTCTGGTGAGTCATCAGGCAACAAGCATACCACCTGCCAGTGTCGGAGCTCCTAATAAGGAGATAATGATATGGTTATATGCTTACAAGATGGCTAACCAAGGCTATGTAGATAAAACTGCACTGGGCTTCAATCAGGGTGGAAATCAGATGTTGAAAAGTCATTTTCCCTGGTAATGAGAACAACTAAGTCAATGTCCCACTCTCCATATGCTTGTCCTAGCTTACAGATGAGTCAGCTGCTGTCATGTCTTGCATTCAAATGAAACCCAACCACCACTAGACTTGTGTTTGTTATCATAACAAATAGATGGCTGTTTGAGCCTCTGTAGTGGGATTAACATGTGTTAATTAGCTAAGCAAAGATTACTGAAAGAACACCAAAGTCTCGCTTGAACGGCATAAAAAGGCAAGAAGACAACTCCAATGTATCATCAAAAAAAGTGTTTAGCCTTACTTTAGAGTGAATATTAGTGGATGTTAAAAAAGGTTCAAGGTTAAAATCGCGAGACTGTCTCCATGCTTTCACACTAAGAAATAACCGTGCCTTAAGGGCGAGGCTGCCATATGCGGCGCCAGGTTGCTCTCAGTTTTTAGGCAGGTCGGAGCACACCTGTGGCATGAGGGCCCAGCAGGAGCACTCAGTGGGACTCGAACCCACAACCTCTGAGCACTTGCGTGTCTGGAGGTGCAGGCTCTACCACTGAGCTATCTCCTACTCCTAATGTATGTTATCTACATATATGATTTACTTTAAAGATCTGCAGCTGTTATTGCCTATTGCCAGGCTATTGTCTTTAAGCAAACATACAAAACCTTTTGTTCATTTTGGCTTTTGCCATTCTCCCGTCGATATGCATACATGCAGCATCAGAAGGAGTGTGAATGCGAGTGTACGGGAGTGTTAGCAAAAGTCGACTGAGGAATAACGAAAACCATGGTTTTCTTCATCGCTTCATTAAAATTTACATGGCGGTGCTAATGATACATGTCAAAAAAATATCTCTTACTAGAATTTTCCACTAACTGCTACTATTGTTATTTTAAGTTTATCTGATCGTACCCAGGAGAGGGGAAAATAGCTAATCGCGAAAACAAAAAAGATCTAGAAAAAATACTTAACACTCATTTATGTTGAACAAATAAATTTCATAGGAAAGCTTTGACCAGTAGCTTTGTCTCCGTGGTAATAGAGCTGAGTAGCAAGCTGATATTTCTTAGTATGTTGCCGAATGTCTTATGGTGTTATTAAGGTGAACTCGGCAATACCGTGCTGTGATATTGACACTAACTGATGTTGCCGAGTATATACACAGTAGAGCAAAAGAAATCCTCTTTCAAAAGACAAATTCAATCAAGTTGTTCATCAATAGATAATATCTTGTAGTATAACTTTCATCGTGATAGTTTTTGAACCGTTTTGATAGGCGGGTGGTTACTTATATAAGACATTAAATCTTGTTTTAGGTATTTTCCTGTGTACAATGTGGTTTCTCATATAGGAGGTGTATTTCGCCCGTAGTAGGGGGCGTCTTCTAATACGAGCAGGTTTTGCCTCACGTGGCAGGTATTTCCATATAAGGAGACAAATCCTGTGTGAGGTAGAATATGGCTGTTTATGAGGCAGTAAATTTCGCGTCTTTGCAACATTACAGATTATTAGGTAACAAATTCTGTGTGATATAGGAGATTGCTGTTTCATAGGTGGTAAATTTTGTAGTAATGATTCTTAAGTTGGTCGGCGCCTATGGACACCAGCGACCAATCAGCTACTCTGAAGGGTTACCAATGGGCAACTGACTGAGCTTCCATTAGCAATGCTGTAATTTTCATCAATGTCATGAATCTACTACTGCTGAACAAACAAAAACAACACTGCTGGCAGCTGCATTGGCCGAATACAAGCAGTGAGGCCCCTGGATGGCAGCAATCACTGCACAGGCACTAAAGGGGAATAGCTCTGCCAGCTGCCTGTCAATGGGAATAGTCATACCAGGAGGTCTATCATTTTGACTTGATTTACACTTCATTGGCCTATTTCATGTCATGGCCCTAATCCTTACTGAATTAGTTTAGGTTATGAGTCATGACTCAGGTTCTGACCGAACTGAGTAACTGCTATGTTTCCTAAATGGCAGAAAAAGTCCAGAGTTCACTAAAATACAAAAAAACTGTACAATAATATATAAGATAATTACCTATACTACATAATACTGTATATAACTATACAAATAATATTGTTGTTATTATTATTATTCCATAGAGCAGATAATTTTTTAACTTCACATATTTGATTTCACTGTTCCCTGGACATGTATGACGTAACAGCATTATGTTTAGTGATCACACCACGTAAATCACTGACAACTGGAGAGCAAGCTCTTATTTCATATTATAAACTAAAGTTGCAGCAATTTTTAATAGATCAACTTCAACATCGAATAAATTAAATTCGTATGTCATACCAACAGCTTTGTTTGGCAGTGTCGCTTTCTCCTCAAAAGAATCTGTAGCTATAGTTTGATTGGACGGCCATGTTGATTTCCCAAGCCTCTGATTGGCTGTACTTGTCATAGCATCTGTAGTATTGACCACAGAGATGCTGACATTGCCAGCGCTAGGCTTGACTGGAGGAGTAGAACTGCCTGCGGAGATTTCAGGAGCTCCAGAACTGGTAGTAGTAGAATCATTTGTATTCCCTACCGAATTCACAAAAGTAAATTTGTACATGACCAACAGAATGGTGAAGCTACATCAATTGTCTTAAGCAAACGTACAAAAACTTTTTATCATTTTGACTTTTGTCATTCTCCCAAATATATGCGTGCATACGGCATGTGTGGCAGTGCATGCGGACATGTGTGAGAGTGTGAGCAGAAATCGACAGAAGACAAAAACAATCATTTCCTTCATCATTCGATTCATGCTTACATGACAGTCTATCAATTCATGTTAGGAAAAATGACTTTTGTCATTTTCCAAAAGATATTCGTGCATCAGGAGTGAGCGGGAGTGAGCATGACTGAACGGGAGTGAACGGGAGTGAGCGCGCATGGGCACCGGAGTAAGCGGGAGTGAGCGCAAAAATCAACAGGAGAATGACAAAAACCGAGCTGCCTCTCATGCTGTAGAATGTATTACCGTAGAACTGGATTTGATAAAAACGATCTAACAGTAGCTAAAATAGCAACAAAAATCTTTGCTCTCATAAGGATTATGATCATTATACAGGAATTATACAGGAATTATGCAGGAATTATACAGGAATTATACAGGAATCGTCGTCCAATTTTTTCAGATCGCTATCATTTTTATTTTTTGATGAGTTCAAACAAACTGCCAACATTTCCATCCCTATCAAATCCAATTCTACAGTCTCCCAGATGAGAAGCATTGTATTGCGGAATGCCTCTGCTTCGCTCACTGCGAGACCTGACAGTACACTCTTGGGGTGAGTTTTAAGTCATGGATTGATAAGGAAGGGTTCTCTCACCAGGACACACATACCACTTGTCTTCTGACTCTCTGCCTTTACACCGCAGCTGTGAGTCCTCTCTCGTGATACATGTCGAATACCAAATGCCGTCATGTTCAAATGGAAATTCACAGCTTCCTCTCCTCTCTGACTCTGTAGTATCTGGAATTGGCAGAAATTACTTTCTAGATTAAATCTCTGTAAATGTTATTACCACCAGCAAGGCCAGGCTAAGCGGTATACTGTATAAGTAAAAATAAATGTGAGACAAATAAATGCGAAAAAGCCTGTTGAAAAATAAATACGATGGGTAAAAATTGCGTTCTTGCAACTTCTGCAATGAGCTGCAAACTTTCTGAAAAATAAATGTCATTTATAGTAAATGCAAAAAAAACTAGTTTTTCGAAAGTCGCATTTAATGCTCAATCACAATTATTTTAACGTATGCAGTAGACCACACAGATTGGCTGCGCTGTATCCCTAATTCACCCGAATTGCAAATTCACACGAATCATTATGCTATTATCTTACCTGATTCGCAGGCCATGTATGAAGTCTGCTTGGATGATGTACAGTTGAGGCCTGGGTAGGAACCAGCTGAGTAAGAAAAGCATGTGCCATGGTTTCGAAGAGGAGACAACTCCATACCCTCAGCTGCAAATAAATTTAATGCTTAATTGAACGTTTTCACTGAGGTTTCATTGATAACTGAGGTGTACTAGGTATACTCACCTGAGCTGCATGTGTAGTTACCCAATCCGATCCAGTATGAGTCTTTATATATAGCTTTCTCATAGTCATACACAGTTTCAGTTGCTAGATAAATGCCATCCTTTATCATGTTTATTATTGCACTGCTGTTGGTATAAACTTCATTGTCTTGGTTTCTATTTAAAGCCTCTGACCAAGTTACTATGTCCCGTGAGTAATAGCTGTAGAGTTGTTCTGTATGGCTTATTCTATGGGGAAACGAATTATATTTATATTTAGTGTTAGTTGCGACATCTCGTCTGCGATCCCTCTCCAGTAAATCAGGCCAAGTGTACGATAGCTGGGAATTACAGTCGCAGTTAGCCAAGCGGCATCTCCTTTTAGACCAACACAGCAAACACAAGCAGCTCCCCTTGCTCGATGGTCCAACATGGTGAGACAACTCTTCATCTGTCAAATCTAACTCTGCAAATATAACCAGGTCAATATTTGACAAAGACTAGAATTAATTTTGATATGATTAAAGGCGCTTTCGTGCAGCAGGAACGCAACACTTTCATCATGGGTGATCCGCGAGCTAGGGTAATGAGAACAAAAAACTGGTAAAAAGGCTTTTTGGTTCAGTCGGAGTTCTTGAGAAGTCCCTGAGAAATCCCTGAAGAAGTCTGTTAGGGAGTTCGTGAGCACAACTGGATGTCCCTGAGAGTTCCTGCATAAATTCCTGTTCGGAACTCCTTCAGGGACTTAGGAGTGCCGGTAATTTAGATGCAAAAAGGTTTTCCCCATGTTGTGTAGGTATTCATTATTAATATTATTTACAGGTCTCCTGAGTAACAAGAATCTTCTCCCACAAGTTTAAAAAGAGACTGATCTATTTACCTCACGTTTTATGCTCTTCATCTCACGTACATGCGCTTTTCATTCAGTTTTGTGTATATTTTGATGATCATGTCACTAGAACACTGTAAAACTGGTACTACAGTCGATCGTCTTCCAGACCGAAATTTCTAATGCTTGCTATGCTTGAAGAGTTGGTCTTGTATAGTTTTTTGACAATATCACTGTTAACAATATCGTCAAGTAACGACCCTGACGATATCGATATATTGATTGATATCGACATGGGAAGACAACTCCTTATAATCAATGCGTCATCTGGAGCCAATCGGCCTGTCTCTGTGAGCTCCATAGTGACTCATTAGCCACACTCCACGCTATCAGCTACAAACCAGCATCATAAAATGCCTGTCTGCTTATATTCACAAGCTTGGGATGGGTTTACTTTGATTTTTTGTAGTATTTTTTGAATCCGACAAGAATCAGCAATATCAGGCATTCCTAATAGGGAATATAAGTGTCCCTGCTAATTCTGGCTTCAAAAAGTTTCGCTTTGATGTAATAATTTCGCCAGCGGTTGAGAACTGTCGTTCACTGGGTGTACTTGTAGCAGTGGTACAGAGGTATTTCCAGGCTACTTGACTGAGATTGGGGTAGGTTTTTGAGGATGCCTTCCTCCAATCGAGTGGGTTGATGCTGAGTTCTTCACATGGCACCGACAGATATCTGTCCATCTCCTTCTTAGCCATCTGTAATGGTGAGTTGGTTGTTCTTGAACCCTCTGCTACTTCTGCTCTTTTGCTCATCAATCGCTCTCGAAGACTCGGTTTTTTCTTCAGTGGCTCACTTTCATTTCTGGTTGAGGTGTATGGAGTGCAGCTGCATTGTTGTCCTCCATGTAGTGAAGTGATTAATCAGTGACAAATGTCATTATCATATCCAGAGCTTCTACGGGCAGGAATATTATCTTGTACTTGGTATTGAGCAGGGTGGATATCTGGAGAATACGCTGCACTGATTGATCTTCATACTTGCCCCGCATGTAAGGGGCTGTTTGTAAGCTCTAGCATTATCTAGGATCTCCCTGGTGAGCGTAGCTGTATTCGCATCATCTTTGGCCTCATCACAGATATCTTTCAGAATTGACAGCAGAGGCAGCTCTCGGAAGTGTACTTCTCACCAATGGGTACATTGGTAAACTCTGATAGTAGTTTGAGTGCTTGATGTATCGATTTAATGATGTCAATCTGTTGTCAACCAGGCAGAAGATGACTAGCCTTGCGATCGTTCACCGACGTTCTGCGAATACACTCTTCCTGCTCCAAGAATTGTTCAAACATAGCAGCCTTGGAACCCCATCCGGTAGGGATATCACCGATGAGCTGATGGCCAAGGCACGTTTAACTCATTCTGAGCCTTGAGTAATTTGCGTCTCCTGTACCAAGACTTTGCGAATGCTGACACCACCTGCAAAAGTAAACAAGACATACAATTTTCTATTAACATACAGCTTGCCATTCCCATGTAACCCGCTATCTCAATACTCACATTATGACAAGTAGCAATGGCTCGGGCCACCTTTTGGTTACAGGCTAGACCGTTGTTGACTGCGTTGTGCAAGTTGTGTCCGAAACAGGTCAGATGTTGCTTACCATGGGGTCAATAACTGTGAGAATTGATATGCCTGCTATGTGCATGCTACGTACCTGTGTGGTTGTCCGGAAAGAATGCTGTTGACAGAAATTTAGAATGCAGGATAAAGTCGGAATCTATGAAATGGACTGTGAAACTCAGACACGGCTGCATGGAAACAATCAACCACATATCTGAGGTGATACAGAAGGACTCAGCAGAACTCAGCTGAATTCAGCTGAAAGAAATTTTTTCTGGTGCTTTGGTAAAATTTGATTTGGCTAAATTGACCACTTTTTGGCACCATGAATTGAATTGACCCTTTGCCTCTAACCTCAGAAACTTGACTCTTCACTTGACTTCCATCGATGAAATACCAGCACTGACTCAACCATAACTAGCAGTAGTATTGACATCTTCAGAGATGGAAAACACATCGATATTTGATCGCAATAGCAGATGCAGATCTCAAGCAGTGAGACTGCAGTAGATAGTCTGGTTAGGAAGCGTGGCAGGCACGCAAAGCTTGATAATCAACGACAAGGACAACAGGTTCAAACGTCGCTATAACTAAGCCTATGCTTCGATAGTTCACTGTTAGCAGTCTAGCAGTTGGGAGTATTGTGTGTGTCGCTGTTCTATCCACAGAGAGACTTTCAATGATTGTTTATACATTCAAGAACTTCCACCAGAACTTCCACCAGCAAACTATGGCAGGTAAAGTTAGTACAAGTTCCGTTGTAAACACTGCAGTAAGACGAGCAGAGTCGCTTGTACAATCACTAACTACACATAGCGCCTCACGCTTGTTTCAATGCTAATATTCGATTACGATAGTAATCAAGTAAAATAGGTAAATTTCTTGTTTATCATATTCTTCCTTTGCTTCAAAAATTTCTCAAGTAGGAGAAGCTGATGTGCACTCATCATGGCTAATGGTCAGGCAGGTCCCAACAACCACCAATGACTAAGGGCGCTTTCGGATACTGGATGCAAGGCGCGCATCCAGTATCCGAAAGCTGCCTCTACTTAGCTGATATTTCAGGTGCGATAGAAGAGTTTAGTGTACTGCAGCTTACAACTCCCACTCAATATTCGAGTCCATCGGCTAGACGCACTAGACAAACCTATTTGTTGTGCCTGACCTCCTTTGCTGCTCCATGAATACCTACTGACTGACTGCACACCATCAGGTAGAAAAACAGCATCTATAACTATAACCGCTGGAAAATTAGTTTTACAGTTACAAAAGCCCAAATAGAATGTTGATTTCAGCTGCTTCCACACTAGTCATGAGGAAGCGCTATATCGAGGATCCTCAGCGGATGATCTCCGACCAGCCCATGTTCATATACCAGACCTAGAAATTGTTTTTTTGTGTGTCATCTGCAATTTACTTCACATAAACATCAGTAGAGATGAATTGACACTTCCGCAGCTGAGATCTAAATGAACCGAGAATGGATTGAGACTCCGAAGACAATGAATTATTTTGAAAACTGTGACTTTTCCCAGCTCTGTGTTACAAGCCCCATATTTGCTGCCTACATGCTAACTTTGTTTATGTCATCATCTATCATGTCCTCTACCTATCTCGTGATGCTGTTTTGTCTGTTCCCTCCCTGGCACTGTCTGGCCATTGTTTTTGTTACTCAACCCCACTCTCTCAGACAGGAGGCTGGTCACTTGAGAGAGGCATACGCGCCTCTTTACCTCCCCTCACAATAAATACAGCTCTACCAGCTAGCAAACAGTGCTCAACCATAGCAGAACATGTTCACTCAGCATACAGGATATATCCTATGCTGGATGGGTGCCCGCTTGAAGTAGAGCAGCAACAGTGCGGCCATCACTCTCGCTCTCAACAATGGATATGAATATCATAAGCTTCACTTAGTAAAGTTACGATCGAGGCTATTATACTCAATGCGACAGTCAGTGCAGCTACAAACGAACATCCGACTAGCCAAAGAAAAAAGAGCACAGATAATAGTTTGTATCGCATTCTTACTCCAATATTTCTCGTCTCAAAGCTATAATATGTTGATCCCTAATAGTAATGGAATGAGATTAATGAACCAATGTATGACAGATATCAAATCATGTATGGTATTTTTATGTATGACGTAGCGTTCTTTCAAGTACAAGACAATTCAGAGCTCTTGCTGAAAACATGGATCGATGAATAGGTTAGCACTATGGTAAGGTCTTGCATACTGCTGTTGTCTTAACTCACATCACCACGCAGCAAAGAGGATCGCAATAATGCTGATTCTGCCTCCAAGCCTAACTGTCAGTTGACTTGCATCATATTCAATCAAAGCAAAAAGCAAACGTCGACATAACAAAGGCGTTACAACCAAGAGACAGTAAAGCAGAAAGAGCAGTGAACAGTCTTAGATAAATTTAATAAAAAGCACAATATATACATAATCATGAAATCTGAAGTACCAGAGATCTCTATCCTACTATTTATCAAAAACGCAGATGTTTTCGAATCGAGACAATATTACAAAAAGTCTTAAGCCTACGTGGGGTTTAAAAGCGTATAATTTATAATAATAATATATAATATATAATATATAATATAATATCAACTCATTATAACATGATTTATTTGTCACTAAGATAGCCCTCTTCTGCTGGGAACAATTTTTATAATGCAAAGTTCTTAATTCACGCTGCAGATGAGAAAAAACTTCATCACAGGAAGAGAACTATTCAGTACGCAAACTCACTATTGCACTATACCGGCCAGTCCGCAAATTTATAATTGCGCAATCTCAGTATGCATACTGGTACGCGTTATCCAAATGGGCAAATCAGCTTGTACCCACGAACAACTTCCGCGTCTCAATTCACAGTGCACGGCCTGGTAGCATTCGTCCTTACCGCGTGCTTACTAGTTTACGAAGGGTCGCGCTCCACGGCCTCGCAGCGCACAAATGCGACTTAAAGTTAGAATTATAGACATAGATAGGGAGATGAAGAAGTGAGAGGAGATACACGGAATTGTGGGACAGTGGGAGAGTAGGAGAGAAGAGAGAAGGAGAGAAGAGAGAAGGGAGAGTAGGAAGGAGGGAATGAAAGATGACAGGGAGTGACGTGGTGGAGAGAACGAGAAAGAAGCAGTTTCATATGACAGCCAACAATTATTGGAGCATATGTTCCATTAAGCATCGTAGCAAAATTTGATCGCTTAAAAATCAGAAAATCACAACTCAACTCTGTCATCCAACTTACAGAGTAACCTACGATCTCAGTCTAGTATAAATACCGTCATATTAAAACATCAGAGTTGTCGGAGGCTGGATTTCTATGCTATACGCTACATGGGTGTATGGATGTGTGCAAAACGGGAACTTCATATAACTGATACGTACTGATCAGGTGTTCAGGAACAGCAGTGACTCGTCAATCAAACTACAAAGTACACATACCCTTTCCGTCCATATCTTTCCATGAGCATCTGCTATTCAGCCACCAAAACTCTTGTCCTAGTTGTTTGAGTTCTGTTTCGTTTCCACGAAATGATGAATCGGTTGCCAGTCTCTGGTTCTTCTGCTCGCAGAACTGCACAGCTGAATGCCAATCAAACTCCTGCTGTTGTGAGAGTTCATGGACAAGTATCCGTGCCTGTATGCACCATATCACTAAACCAGAAAAGAAGTAAATCATGTGATACTCGCAATGAACTACATAGGAGCGATACTGTCAGTCCACATCTTCATATATTTACCTTGAGTCAGTGTACACAGGAAGACGAGAGCAAACACCTCCATTGACCGTCTCATCTCACGAGCAGCGCAAGCAGTAGTAGAGACTGACGACAGCAAGCAGCCACTAGTCTTTGTATGAGTCAGCGGCCCTTATCCAATACTAACAGGGAAGTCAGCACCTGTTTAGGAGCTGTGCATGACCTCATGTTAAAACTTCCTGCTTTGTGACCAAATATAACTGCTGCTGTGAGAAACTTGATTAGCTTATCACCTCTTCCCATGCTGCTGTGTATAGTATAGTGTAGTACTGATGTAAACTACTGGAATAGGTTCATCACTCATCAGGCATATAGCCAAAATAAATGGAAATTAAATGGACCTGTGGTGAAAGTGTTAGAGTTGGGTAATTCCTAGTGAGATGAACTTGACCTAGAATTAGAATTTCATCGACTTGTGTTTGAAGAGATCAATGCAGGTAAGAAATTATTATATGCCTAGGACTTCATCCATGAATGGGCTGATACACTTGGTGTCGATCCTCCACCCATCTTACTGCTAACTCCACCTATATCCATCCTAGCTCCACCCATACTACTGCTAACTCCACCTATATTCATCCTAGCTCCACCCATACTACTGCCAATTCCATCTATACTACTTTCAACTCTACTCCACCAATATTCATCCTAGCTCCGCCCATACTATTGCTAGCTCCGTCCCCTATACTATTGCTAGCTCTGCTCCCATACTATTGTTAGAGGGAGAGGGAGAGGGAGAGGGAGAACGAAAGAGAGAGAGAGAGAGAGAGGGAGGG
>ERZ1740065.2305-NODE-2305-length-11819-cov-4.724158_pt1 | contig 11819 bp, 9 predicted proteins | sample MGYA00581738_ERZ1740065 | MGnify/ENA primary metagenome ERZ1740065 (study PRJEB43018, sample SAMN04849749) | marine metagenome | isolation source: floating plastic debris | place: Pacific Ocean | collected 2008-09-01 | study: EMG produced TPA metagenomics... | reverse complement strand
GGGCCCAATGCCACAGTAGGGGGAAGTTAATAACCGCCATCAAAATGCCAACGGCATAGGCAAAGAACGGCCGCTGATCCTCCTTAGGATCCTGCTGTTCTACATAAACTTGTCCTGCGGTCATAGAAAGACTCCAGGGAATAGATTGTTAGGGCAATGTAATACGATTCTCAATAACAAATTTCCCTACAAAAGGAGAAATTAAGCACCCAAATCGAGTTTATCATCACCATTTCTGGCCGTTGCTCCAGGAATCAGGATAACCAACCAGGACAGTCGCCCAGAATCCTACGCTAAACATTGTCTTGCACCTACCCTTCATGTCTACCGATAGAGCCACTTAGCCTGGACCAAAAACATCCTAAAAAAGCACCGATTAGAGTCGCTCGCGAAGTTCTAACCGTTGGTGTGGATTGAATCCATATTACGGTCACTCTGTTTTAATACAGGACACTTCAGCGATCGCGGAACTCAGCTGTTGGCGAAGCGTTGGCGAAGTCAATTGCGATCTTAGCGATACGCCAGCTACGCTAACTGGCTTGGTTACAGCGAGAAAGACGGTTGCCTAGGAATTCAAAGGTAATTGATGCTCGCCCCTAGGAAATGGCGTCTATCAAATCTCAAACCCAGCAGCCTCTCTCAAACTCAACAGCCTCAAAAATAACCCCAAAGGTTTCAGCCTTCAGGGTTATGTGTTGGAAAGTGTGTATTTGAAAGGGCGTATATGCCGTATTAATTTAAGACTCTTGAGATTTAATTGATGACACGCCTGGGGCATTATTCGCTAGTCTTCTGATCCGCCGTAGATCCGGATCCACTGGCAGTAGTTTCGGCTTCATCAGATTCAGCTACTTTATTTTCCTTCGCTAGCTTGGCTTCTTCCTTTGCCTTTGCCCGTTGTTCTCGTTGTTTGCGCTCAGCCTCAAGAATATCTTTCATGGTTTCTTGAGCCATTGCCAGCTTTTCTAGGTTGCCGCGATAGAGATCTAGATCCTTGTCCAGCTTGTCAAACGGTAACTTTAGGGGATCACAGATGCTTTTGAGTAGATCTGATCGCTTGTCCTTATCTTTAATCAGCTCCTGATCGCAAGCTTCTAGGATGGTGTACAACCCCACTCCCAGTAGGCGGCTGTATTTTGTTGTTCCATCTACCAGTGGCTGAACGGCGTCCTTTACAACGGTAGAATTTCCTTGCTGCGTTAGGGCGGCTACGGCGTCATCCAGAGACAACCCTTTGGCTGACTCTAACAGGGCTGCTGCATCTTGGCGAAACTGGCTGGCTTCTTTTTGACCAGCGCTGGTGCAAAGGGCAGAAAAAATGGAGTTGCGATCGCTTTCTGGCTGGTAACCTGCCATAAACCGGTCGTAGGTGGTCACTACCCCTAGGGCGTAGACGGACGTGTAGGAGAAGTTGCTGCCCACCGTTAGCAGGTGCATTTCCACCATTAACTCTTCAACAACACTGCGGTACACGGAGTTAATGGGGCGGGTATGAGCGGTATGGAACGCTCGCTTAGTATCAGAAACAGTTCGAACGTTATTCACAGATTGCGGTATTAAGAGTCATCGGTCGGGCCTCTTTAATTTTCGCGCCCGCCGGTGTTTTTGCCAAGCGATTATGGGCGATTTCCTAGGATTGCCCCCACCCAGGTGAAATGCTAGGGGTGATGTCTAAAGACGATAAAGCTCCCAAACCGCCTCGTGTTCTTGGTCGCCGGGGTTTAGGTGTGCCAGTCGCCAGGTTTTTCCTTCGGGCTGACGTTGGAGATAAATCTCAAAGGGCGATCGCCGCTGACGGGTTTGCCGCCCTTCCCGATTCAGGTCCAAATCGTAGGTGCCGCTGATTTTGAACCCTGGGCGATCGCCAACGGTCAGCGGCAAACGCTCCTTAACGCGGATATGGGTCACCCGCACTCCCAAAGCATCAGAAACGGCGTCTAGGGTGTCCACCGCAACGGGCAAGTCTGCTGGAAGGTTTTCTGCCGGTAAGTTCCTGTCCATTGGGTCGCTCACCGCTGACTTCCTTTCGGCTGAATTATCTACCGTTGAATTATTGCCCGCTGGCAAGGTGGGCGCAGAGTTTGGTGCGTATTCTTGGGCGATCGCCACCTGAGTTCGCAACACTTCCAGGGTCACCGCCCGCTGCACCAAAGAATCTGCCCCCAGAATTCGCCCGCAGCCTCCTATCAATCCCAGCGTAAAAACCAGGGCCAAAGTCAAACTCAATTTTCCAAGGTTTCTTAGGTACTTTTTCAAGACAATTTTCAAGACAAACATTCTTAAATTATTGCTCCTTCAATGATCGCCCCTTCGGATCCTATATTTTTAGCTTTTTTAAAAGTCTGTTTTTAACACCCATTAAGATGAACCTTAACGTGACGAAAAACAGGATATTAGCTAAAGAATCAATGATTTCGAGGCGATCTCCGGCGATCTTCACTGATCTTGCCTAAGCCCTCACCAAAATCTTTAGAATTTTCTCGATAAGGAAAACCCCATTCTTAACCGTTTTTTTGATAAATATTTACCCCATCTTTGATTTAATCAGCGTTCGCTCTCGCCACATTTTGGCTGTGCTACGATCCATGCCAGTGCTAGCACCGAATTATTCGGCACGCCCATGGGCAAAGTTCTTGTTCTCAACGCATCCTATGAACCGCTGAATGTAACCAGTTGGCGGCGAGCAGTGGTTTTACTGCTCAAAGAAAAGGCTGAGCAAATTGAGCACAATGAGCGAGTGATTTATCCGGGGATGCCACTGCCGAGCGTAATCAGATTGCGTCATTATATTCGCGTTCCCTATAAGCAAATTGCCCTGACGCGAAAAAATATTCTCAGTCGCGACAACCATTGTTGCCAGTATTGCGCCTATCGGGGGGATGATTTGACCCTGGATCACGTGATTCCGCGATCGCGAGGGGGCGGCGATAGCTGGGAAAATATGGTGGCGGCTTGTGTGCGCTGCAATATTAAAAAGGGCAACCGCACCCCAAAGGAGGCGAAAATGCCCCTGCGGCGATCGCCCCGTCGTCCCCACAGCAGCTTGTATTTTGAGCTAACTAAGCAAGTGGACAGCGGTCGGCACCAGGAATGGCGGAAGTATATTATTGGCGCTTAACTTATTGGCGCTTAATTTACTATTGGCGGTAGTGATGCAATGTGATGGTCGCTCAATTTCGAAAAGCTTGAATCTTCTGTAGATTAAGGTTCAGCCCACATTACGTTGCATCACTACCCTATTGGCAACTATTACTATTGGCACTTAACTTACTGGACTAGAACTTAAGCCAAAGAAGTCAAGCTAAAGCAATTGAGCTAGAAAAATTGAACCCAAAAAGTCAAAGTGGCAGCCAAAGATAACCAGCTTAAAAATGCGTTTCGGGTTAACTGAAGCGCATTTTTTATGGTCAAAACGGTGATGGGATTATCGGGATTTCCTAACAGGGGTTTAACCTTTTTTTGTCCTTGGTAATAATTTTCGCCCCCTAGCTGCACTCCCAGTGCTCCCGCATAGGCCGCCTCACTCCATCCTGAGTTGGGGCTGGGATCTTTGGAACCGTCTTGGCGGGCGATCGCCCAAACCCGACGCGGCTTCCCAGACCACAGGGCCAGGGTTATCACGCTAAGGCGGCAGGGAATCCAGGTGAGTCGGTCTTCCAGTTGGGCGCTAAACCAGCCGATGTGGGTGTATGGCGATCGCCGGTAGCCTACCGTGGAATCCAGGGTGCTTGCCGCTTTATAAGCCATGGTGCCAGCAGCGATTATTCCCGGAATATTGCCCAGTGTGGCGGCAACAACGGTCCAAAAAACGGACCAAAATAGGGGAGCCAACACCCCGTCGATGGCATTTTCCGCCACCGTTTCCAGGGTTGCCCGTAGAACTTCTGCTTCGTCAAGATTTTCCGTATCTCTTCCCACGTATAGGCTTAGGCGCGATCGCCCGGCCTCCAGCCCCGACTTTTGTAAATTATTCAGCACATCCCACGCCGCATCGCGCAGGCTACGCCCGGCAAAGCAAGAGGCTAGGGCGATCGCTTCTACCCCAAATCCTAGGATCGGGTGGGCGCGGTGGGCCATTTGGACAATTAGCCCGGTGACCAAGGCACTACCGGCGATCGTGCTGAGTCCCAATGCCACCCCTGCCCACCGCTCCACCCGGGGGTGATGGTGATAATGGACATGAGCCTTCTTGGCTGTGTCCCCCAATATGCAGCGGGTGAACACGTTGATCCAAAGGGCGATTCCCTGCACTGGATGGTACCAATGCCACGGGTCGCCAATAATCCAATCTAAAATCGCCGCCCACAACAATAGCCCCCCACCGCGCGGAAAGCTATCGAGGGTTAAATCTGCAACCAAGCCCTAAACCCTAGCGACCGCCAACGGTAATGTTGTCCACCTTAATATGAGGCTGTCCAACGGTAACGTACACGCTGCCGCTGATAGAGCCGCAGAAGCCCGCCGCCAATGCTAAGTCCTTAGAGGACATGGAAATGTTGTGCATCACGTCGGTAGCTTCGCCAATCAAGGTAGCACCCTTCAAAGGCTTCGTGATTTTGCCATTTTCGACCAAGTAAGCTTCGTCAACGCCAAAGTTAAACTGCCCCGTGGCACCGACGCTGCCGCCCCCCATTTTCTTGCAGTAAATTCCTTTTTCCACCGACGAAAACAAATCGTCCATGGTGAAATCGCCCACATCAATATAGGTATTACGCATACGAGAGGCGGCGGCGTAGGCATAGCCCTGGCGACGGCCGCTACCGGTACGAGGATGCCCCGTGCGTAGGGACCCGGCGCGATCCGCCAGGAAGTTTTTCAAGATACCGTTTTCAATCAGCAACGTGCGCTGGGACGGCATACCCTCATCATCCATATCGATGGTGCCGAATTCCTGATCCGTTAGTCCCTCATCCCAGGCGGTTAGGTTTTCGTGGGCGATTTTTTCCCCTTTCTTGTCGATAAACGGCGTTGTGCCCCGCTCAATTTGCGTCGTTTCCAACAGGTGCCCGCAGGCTTCGTGGAAAATCACTCCTCCGAAGGAGTTGGCCATAATCACCGGATAGCTTCCCGACTCTACGTAATCCGCGTAAAGCATCTGCCCCGCCGACTCGGTAATTTCCTCGGCCGTTTCTCCATGGTTCCAGTTGCGTAGAAAACCTGGATCGCTGCTGCTGCCCAGACGCTTACTAATAGAGGATCGATTGGCTCCATCGGCACATAGGATGGTGCTGCCCAAAGACTGAGTTAGGCGAATATCACGGGCAAAGACCCCGTCACTAGCGGCAACCAGCACCTCTTGCCAGTCGCGAAAATAGCTGGATCGCCGCGATTGCACATGCTTGCCGCGTTTTAGCAGCCCGTCGTTAGCCGCTAATAGCACATCGCCCATTTCCCGCATGGAGCTGCACTGCCCCAGCCATAGCCCTTTATCTTTAGCAGTGCCGTAGTCGCGGAACATTTCTAAATTGATTTCCGGCACAAAGGCATTAGGACCGGGCAGGATGAGCCCCAAAATGGACAGGGCTTTTTCTAGGGCGCTGCGCAGGCCGCTGAAGGATAGGTCGTATGTGCTCACATAACAATCTAGCTTGCCCCGAAACACGCGAACTCCCGCGCCGGATGCCAGGCTGGGGGAAATGCTCGTGACGGCGTCGTCTTCTGCTAGACAGCTAATGTAATTCTTGCGCTCGATAAAAAACTCGATAAAGTCTGCGCCTGCCGCCCGCCCTAATCCCAACAATGTGGACAGGGGCGACCGCCAACTCTCATCAAAGTGATCACCAGCGGGCTCATAGTTAAGGCTGGGCACTTCTTTTGATAGCAGCAGAGTTGAAACCATTCCTGTTCTCCTTCGGGACCGTTAAGAAATCTTACAACGGGACTATTGCTAGTCTAACAAAGGGCTTCAGTTTCGGGGTTAGTCCAATTTGGCAATTACCATTTGGCAATCACCAGCCTTGCGGAAGCTGAGAAAAGAAGCTAACAACAGTCGTCTAGCGAGCGCAGAGAAAAATAATGGCAACCGAAGCGATAACGAAAGCCCAGTTGGTCGATCTATTAATAGGCAGCAATTTGGGCATTGGCGAGTCGGACACGGAGCGGGAGGAGCGGTTGGGCGCGATCGCAGCGTTAGAGCCCCAAAATCCCACGTTGATTCCCACCACGGCAGGCGATCGCCTCACAGGAGATTGGAAATTGCTTTACACCACCAGTCGAGGAATATTGGGATTAAATCGCCCACCGTTTCTGAAATTAGGCACCGTTTACCAATCAGTTCGCGCCGCAGAAAAACGCATTTATAATATTGCCGAAGTCAATAACAACCTGTCGTTTCTAGCTGGAGTTGTAAGCGTTGGCGCAAACTTTGAAGTGTTATCCCACACGCGAGTTCAAGTTAAATTCGAGCGAGCCGTTGTGGGCTTAAAAAACTGGATTCAATATGCAGGACCAGAAACTTTCACGGAGCGTTTAGACGCCCCCAAAAGACAGCCAGCGTTGGATACAAATTTTGAACAAGAGAAACAACAGGGCTGGCTGGAAATTACAAAATTGGATGATGATTTACGCATCGGTCGTGGCAATGAAGGCAGCGTTTTTGTCCTAAAAAAAGTTTAGAAAGGCAGCTTTACCTTCCTTCTTCTTGCTGCGCGGAAAGAGCTGCAATTGTTTTACGAATACAACGAGCGTCAAGTAAGCGTTGGTCTTTTTGTTCAACAGCAGTGCAGCTCTCGTAAAAAATCGGCAAGATTGGCTGTTCTCCCGCCTTTAAACTATCCATAACTTCACTGCTAGTGGGATCAAACTGCTGTAAACGGGGACTTTTCTGAAACTCTTCTAGGGATAATTTCCAAGTTTCTACCAGCCAATAATCCACCTCATATTGATCGATAAAATCAGCAATAACATTTAAATCACTACTGTATTGGGCAACTATTGTGTCTTCAATTCGCTGCCGCAGTTGCTGATAGTAACCCCAGTGGTAAGGAATGGCATATTCTGATGCCGCTAAAACAGAGCGCTGAGCAAAGGTAGGAATATTATCAGCTTCTTTCGCCAATGAAGCCACTAAGATATCCTTTGGCTGTCCCTTTAAAAATTCGTAAATATCCCCGATTCGTCCCTTAATTTGTAAATGGGAATACACAGTAAACCCCTTGGACAATGGCAGCCATCCCAAGCCAATGATTAGGAGGAGCAACACAGCAGCACTTCCTTGAATCCAGCGCCATTGCCGATTAATTTTCCAGCTTTGAATAGAGTGCCACCATTTTTCTAACAGTAATCCGGTGGCGATCGCCCCCAACAGAATCAAACTCAGGCGAAAAGAATAGTAAGTGTAGCGAGCTGGAAGATGCAGTTGGAATAGGACTAAATGAGCGGTGAGAAACATCAATAACGATGCGCCAATAAAATACCCAATTCGCTTCAGTTTAGGGTTGAGGCGGCTGGCAATATTAGAGTTGTAGGGCGATCGCAATAGCCAAGGCAAAGCGAAGGAAATTAGGAGCAAAGGGTTTAAAATCCCCAGCGATAGCAAGCCGCTGCGAGGTGAAAAGAGCCAAAAGATTACTGGGTTCCGATGGAAGAAAAATGAGCGCCCATACTCGCCATTAACATAACCTAATTCTGGTAATTCCCTTGCCATTTCCACAGAGAGAACGGGGCTGAAGTTATCATTGCCACCTAGGTTTCTTGCAGTAACTAATAATCCCAAAATACCTAAACTGAAAAGCCAAGGCAAGAGTGCTTTAATTCGTTTTTTCTTATGTTTAACGTGCTTGAAAAAAGATAGGGTTAGGGTGGCGATCGCTAACAGCAAAGCTTGGGGATAAAATAGCGCTTGAAGCCCCATAAATATTGACATTTCTATAACTGATTCGCCCAGAAAACCGTCAAGGAATCCAATTAACCACGGATAAACAAAGGCCCTCGGTGTTCCTGAAATAATTCCGTCTTCCAGCCATAGAGCCTGATTAAGCAATAAGCATCCTAAAAAGCCGAGAAAAGGAACAGGAGCTAATTTAAGAATAAGGCGAAAAAATAGAAGCGTAGCAAGGGCTGCAATCAATCCGGGCGCAATTTTTGCTGCCTGCAATGGATCGATGCCGAACCAGACAAAAACCTTATAAACCCCTTGATATCCCCAAGGGGCAACGCTTTGGAAGTAATCGGCAATTAAATCATTGGAAAAAAGGTTTGCATCTATCCATCGCTGCATCCAAAACACATGCTGTCGAGCATCATCTTGAACCATGTAGGTTCTCGATGTTCCGTAACTATACGCTTGTAGTGCTTGCCATAAAACAATAAGCAAGGATGCCAGTAAATATGGAATATTCTTTCGACTTTTCCAATGGTAATTAGTCGGAGAAAAAAGATTGGAGATCCATGCTAATAAACCCTCTATTTGGTGACTAGACATGTATTTGGTGACTAGACATGGTATTTTTTGATGCTAAAAAATGAAATTGCGGTTATATTTCTGGCTAATCTGGAAGCTTAAAAAGTTCGATGGATTTCACCTCATAGGTACCTTCTCCTTCCTCAAACTGGAGCTTCCAGGGGGACTTTAGCCCTGCGCTTTGGAGGAAAAAAGAAACACTTTGGTTGCCTGACTGTACTGGGATAGAAATCTTTTGGTTGGGGGTAAATTCCTCTTCTAACTGTTTTGGCTGATAATCTGACTGATAGTACAAGGTGATTTTGTCTGGACTGGGACTATCAATCGAGATATGTAATCTATATGAACTATTAGGGTTTAAATTAGGTATTTCAAAAATGATAAAAGGCTTAGCCTTGCGCGACGTTATTTCCAACGTGCCGTTACTAATTTGAGTATTTGTTTTTTCTCCCATTTTACTGATGGACTTAAAATTTCCATCTTTCTGCTGAAAAATCAATCTTTCTCCCTGAATAGAATCGCCACTTGAATATCGAGGTAGCTTTTCTAAAAATGAAAGAAAATTCCTTTCCACTACTGCGATGACAATCGTGTCATAGCGCTTTAATGACCGATGAATAAAGGCTTGGGACAGGGTGTTAGATTGGGCATGAATATAATCAACGGACTGGAAATATTGGGCTAAACTATTCTGTTGACTGGGAGCTAGAAAAGAATCTCTTATAATCAGGGTTTTTCCTGCAATTAATGACGCACCATAAGACTTTTGCGAAAAGTTTATAATATTGTCGCGATCGCCAATCAACCCACTCTCTACAGCTTCAGCTAGGGAAGGAAAAGCCTTTTTTCCTATTAAAACCTGTTCGGTTTCGATTCCTGATCTTTCAAGGCGAAAAATGGGTAATCCAAGTTCAGAGTTAACGGTGAAATATCCCAAAACTCGTCTTAGATCGACTCCCCAATTAGTTTGTTCACTTTGGGTTTTAATATGTTCTGAATTCCATAAATCAGGAGCCAAAGATTGAATTAGGGTTCTCATTAGTACAACGCTTCCCCAGCTAGAATGATGGGTATCTTCAGGAAAATAAAGAAGCTTTTCCAGCGATCGCTGTTTCGCTGATCTGTGAGACTCCCACAAGTCAATGAACCTCTTGTCTTGTGAATTCTTAAATCGATCAAGCAATATTTCTCGGCCTAATTTGGTCCTCTTCAGATCATCTTTTGCTTGTTCTGGTAAATATTCAGGATAGATCGTGTGCTTATTGGGCACTGCCATAACCCTGACTTTCCTATCGCTTTCTGTTTGCCATTTTAAAAAGTGCTGTAAATTATCTAAAACATATTCAACTCTTTCTGGGGCGATTAAGTCGCTATCTCCCGTTGCCTCGATCCCGTAGCTCCATCGGAAGTAAAGCCAACTGTTTTTACCCACGTCTACCTGGGGAAAACGTGATTCTTTTAGGATATTCTTCGTTAAAGTTTGCTTTGTTTGAATGGCCAATCCGCGAAAGGGTAGGCGATCGCTAATAAAATCAGAAAGCTGTTGGTAATTCCTTTTTCTTAGCCAGGCACTAAAGTAAGTTCGCTTTGGGAAAGGTTTCGGATCGCGTTTTTCCACTACCTCGAAATAATTGGCATCAAAAGATCCGCTTACCACCTTTAGAAGGGGATAGCTTAGTAAGCTCAAGCACAGTAAACCAGGTGCTAAATAAAGTATCTTTTCACCGAGTTTTGAGAAGGAAATAGAGTTGGATTTTCTGGGACTTATGGTCATACTGGGACGGTACAGAATCGAAAATTTAGAGGGTCTATAAAACTAAAACTGAAAGTATAGAAATGCGGAAAATTGATTGGAAATAGAAAGTAAAAGGGCCAAAGGAAACCCAATTCCTGCCACAGCAAATCTAGCGCTGATTGCGAAGGGAGAGGTTGACCAGTCCAGGTAACGACCTAGGCTGATATGGCCAGGTAAAAGGGCGATCGCTCCGCCAATCCCTAAGCATAATTGAGCCTGACGATTCCACGCATCCTGTAGATCCATAGTCCAGGAGTTACTTGCGCCCATGTCAACTAAATGCTGGTAGTAATTTAGCGCGTCTGGAACCGTTTTCGATCGAAAAATCACCCAGCCAACCATTACTATAAGCAGGGTTATTCCCCTAAAAACTATGGTTTTAATAAGGGAGAGATTTTCTCGTTTCCAATTACTCCAGCGCTCTAAAATAATCCAGCCGCCGTGGTAAACTCCCCACAAAATAAAGGTCCAATTTGCGCCGTGCCAAATGCCGGTGAATAGAAAAGCGATCGCCAAGTTTCGATAGGCCACCCCACTGCTCTGGCGCGATCCTCCCAGGGGAATGTACACATAGTCCCGAATCCACTGGGATAGGGTCATATGCCAACGCCGCCAAAAGTCGCTAATGCTGATGGCAGAATAAGGACGACAGAAATTTTCGGGAAAGCGAAAACCAAAGATTCTTCCTAGCCCGATCGCCATATCGCTGTAGCCTGAAAAGTCAAAATAAAGCTGTACGGTGTAGGCTGCCAATCCTAACCAGGCGGCGGAAAAAGAAAGGGAAACGCCTGATTCATAGGTGGCTTCAGCAACCTGCGCAACGGAATCAGCAATAACGACCTTTTTTACTAAACCGTAGGCGAAACGAATCATGCCCTGGGATACTTTTCCCCAGCTGTGCGATCGCCGTTGGATTTGGCTGGCAATATCTCGATATCGCACAATAGGTCCGGCAATAAGCTGGGGAAAAAATGCCACGTAAAGGGCAAATCTATCCCAACGTTTTTGTACCGGTGTTATACCTTCAGCCACGTCAATAACATAGCTTAGAGCTTGAAAGGTGAAGAATGAAATTCCAATGGGCAGGATAATATCATCCCAGTCGGAGAAAAATTGGGGTGCAACAACATTAACTTGATCCGTTAGGAAATTGGCATATTTGTAGTAGCCTAAAACGCCAATATTAAACGCCCAAGCAGACACTAAAACAATCTTTTTCTGGGAATTTTTTGGGGAGTTTTTCGAAGGGTTTTCGGTGTTTTTGTCTTGAAACTCGCATCGATCTGCCCATAGGCCCATCAGCCAATTAACCGTAATGGAAATTAGCAACATCCCCGTAAATCGACCGCCTCCCCATAAATAAAAGAACAGGCTGGCGATTAATAAAACGGTGTTCTTTGCGGGTTTAGGGCTGGCAAAATAAGCCGTCAGCACTAAGGGCAAAAAATAAAATAGGAATGAGGCGGACGAAAAGACCATTGGGCGATCGCCCCTTACCGCAAGTCACAGCTAAAGGGCTCAAAGTCACAATAACGCTGCAATATTTTTGCAGACTATGGACTTTTGTCATCCCCCTGGCGTGATTTTGATGGGAGTTTCCGTGGCCTGTTTAGTGCATTTCGT
>ERZ1740065.2304-NODE-2304-length-11820-cov-12.261708_pt1 | contig 11820 bp, 17 predicted proteins | sample MGYA00581738_ERZ1740065 | MGnify/ENA primary metagenome ERZ1740065 (study PRJEB43018, sample SAMN04849749) | marine metagenome | isolation source: floating plastic debris | place: Pacific Ocean | collected 2008-09-01 | study: EMG produced TPA metagenomics... | reverse complement strand
GCGAGGCTGGCGACGCGAGGCTGGCGACGCGAGGCTGGCGACGCGAGGCTGGCGACGCGAGGCTGGCGATGTGAGGCTTGTGTGCACTCCCTTGATCTATCGCGCTTGATCTCACCAGATCAAATCTTACTCACAAAACTATTTCCAACTCACTTATTTTTCTCCTCTTTCTTCCGCCTTTTTGCCTTCTTTGGGCTTTTTTCTTTCCTTTTGCGTTTAGAAGAGCTGCTGGACTTGGACTTCTTTATCCAAGGATCTGGAGAACATAATGACGAGTGATAAAAGGGATAGCAGTGACACAAGATTGAGGACAAAGACTTTGTGCCGCTGAGTTACCGTCATCGCTGTCAGATCCACCAAACGGGTTGAAGTTGTCACCGTTGTCTGATTGGTCGCTACTCTCGTTAGAGCTAGCAGACGATTGTTCGTCATCCGAAGGCTCAAACTCGCTCTCACTCGACGTGTCAGATTCATCTGAGATTTTCTCCTCCTTGTACACGCTGCCCTGACCGGATCGTGTCGCCCTGCGCCCTTTCATATTCATAGAGGCTGTAAGATAAGGATATCAGCATGACTACGTACCGCCACACCGGGTAACTGAGTACTCATACATCTACTCATACACACCCTTCCTTTGACTCCTGTCTGATGACATTATATTAGAGAGGTCAAGGTCGTCAAACAAACTACTCTTCTTCTCTTTTAAAATATTGAGAGCTCTCTTGCTGTCGGGAGCAGGGAAATGTTTCTCGATGAGAGACTGGAAGACTCCCCTGAAACAGCCGATGGTCAGTCAGTGCCGGAGTTAGGTGATAGTTCCGCTGCCATATTTAACCTCGGTTTGGCTTACTTGGCAGTTGATACAAAGTCGGTAAGTTCCCCGCCCATCTCCTCCAGCTGCTCTATCGTCCGAGCCTCACCAGTCGATTGTAGACCGATAACGACGCACTAAAATCAAGCCATCCACCTACACATTCCGCCTGCTGTAAGACTAGCCCAAGTTCCTGCAGTAAGACTAGTCCAGATTCCTACTGACTGACCTTGTCCGCGGCGAGGGCATCTTTGGCAATCTTGACTGCATGCCTCACCTTCGATGAGATGCACATGTACTTAAAGAATCGCTGGTGAGACGACCAGAACTGGGCCCACATGGACTTCGCCATTGATCTCTCCGCGTCTATAAGCTCGGCTGCCTCGGTGAACTTGTTCTTGGCATCGACCCACTACCGTAGGAGCAGAGAGTGATGCAATGACTCATCAACACAACATGACTCAATACCAGTGCGCCTACACAAAACTACTGCGGACTGTGTTTTCTCTTACCAACTTCACAGCGGTGTTGTAAACTTTGACAGTCTCTTTAGGTACGGGGATGTCTTCGATCTGGAATGAAACTCCGTTGAAGCTGAGCTGACGGGCGATGTACATGCCACGCATCTTCATATCCATGGCGACCAGTTCCATGGCACCGACGCCTCTCCGCTCCACGGCCTGACAGCCAGACCGCGGTTAAGCTTACAAACATAGCAGACACGACATCGAACGGCAGGTGTTAAGGCTGAGCTTACCTGGTTGAAGTCGAGGAATTGTTTGAATGGCGTACCGGGACCCCAGAGACCGAGCCGCGTCATATACGCCATATTCTTAGGCTCGCTGGCACCGGTAGCGCTGGCATATACCACCCTGGCCTTGGGTAACTTCCTCTGGAGTTCAAGGACAGTGAGTCCCGTCTTTGTCGGCTTGGATGAGCCTGATGGATACAGGTTCTTAGCCTTATGACACTCGTCCAGTATTATCTGCTCTCGAGTTAAGGACTGGTACACAGTCAGAAGACCTAAACAGCTGCAATTTCATACTGCAGCTGATGACATGTTCCGTTTCTCTCGATTAAGGGAAGTGCAAAGAATCTGTGGACTTGTAAGGAAATTATGGCGATCATTTCCATAGAATTCTGCAGAAACATTCATTTAGCAGACATAGGAAACTACCAAAACTAACGGTGCCTATATCTGAGTAACAGAGCAAACAGTGTTGTCATAATGACTCACACATGCAGCTATATACACTAGGGTTCTCCCTTGATGCCCTGCTGAGGAGAGGCTTGCTATACACATGTACATTGAAAGGATACGACTCCATCAAAGTCCAATGTGCACCAGTTGAGCAGCATTTTCATCCTCGAGTTGTATTTGCAGGTGGCAGACGTCTCACCAATCAGTGAGGAGTACGTCGCAAACACAACTCCTTTTTTCACTGAGTTATTTTCTGCGGATGATATTTTTGCATATTTCATCTGAAATGTAGGCATGACAATTGGATGTGAGAGAAATTTCAGTTGGTCTTTCTGAAATACTGAGGAATAAAAGGAGCAATACTTTGTTTAGGGAGTAGACGAGTATTTTTGAAGCACCAATATCTGACAGATCTCGTTCAGCGTCAATCTTGAGGTCGTTGCTAACGCTGAGCCTGTTAACAGTCAATAATCAGATGTGACGACATGACGACGTGACGACGTGAGAGGACAGCAGAAAAGGAGTGAAGAGATGCTGATGGGAGGAAAGAGAAGAGGAGAGAGAAGAAAATTATGAGCAGGGAAGAACGGGGAGCAAGAGAGAGAAAGGTGGAGAGTGGATGAGGACAGGGTGAGTGGAGGTCAGGAGGGTGAGGAGAGAGGGCCAGGTAGGGAGAGACATGGTGGAGTGATGAGGTGAGGAAGGAAGAGCTAGGTAGAAACCTAGCATTTACCTACCATAATGCTCTCTTCCGTCCACACAGGAAGTTTTCATAGATGATTCCAGCGATCGTCCGCCCCTTACCAACACCAGCCCCGTCACCAACCAGATAGCCAGCACGCTCTCCACTCTCAAATATAACTTCATGCCTCTGACAGGCATATGTTATGGACTCCAATTGAAGAGCAGACAACTCCCCACTATCAATCACCTACCGGCACACAAATACTCATTGACATACACACAGTCGGAGTCAGCTTCGCTTATGAACTATCCACACCAATCATGTACAGTACAGCAGCCGTATAAATATTGTCTGCGTGTAAACATGAGAGAAGATATCCACTCACATCCTCGGGTATCCTGACGTCGTACCAGACGTCTGGAGGCTCCACAGATGACAGCGACGACGTCTCTACTACCGGGTCCGGGTGCCTGATTCCGATCTTGACTGCAATGGAAGTCAAGGTCAGTATGACTTGGCATCACACTGATTCGTAAGTACAGCGGAATATGCGGCGGTACGGAACCTTTGCTAGGCATGTAGTCGGCATAAGTCTCGGCAACGCCTAGCTCTTCATCTTCTTCCTCCGCTTCATCTTCTTCTGCTGGCTTTGCAGACGACATTGCCTGAAATCATTGCAAGGGTGATGCCATACACAGCTATAGAAATATAAAACACTCTATAGGGACAGAGGTTTTACTAACATTCAGGTTGGGACTGAGACTCCTCATATTGATGGTTTCATTAGACCAGATTCTGGACACGTCTCTCGACGGGAGTACAGTGGGCAGGCCATTACCAGCCTTCTGAGTCAGAGACGAGAGTTGGGGAGCACTCCCATTTCTAACAATTATTGTGCCTCCTGTGCTTTTGTCTAGATAAGCAGAGACCAGATAAGGGGGGATGAAACACATCAGAGAAGACTCTCTGCTTGACAGGATGCGATTGTTGTAAAGATACTCACTGTAGACTGTGAATTGTGTGGGTGGTAAAGTCGGGAGAGTATTGACGGAGGTGTTGTTAATCAGAAATTTACCGCTAGTGATTGTACTGACAGCAGGGGAAGGATTGCCATTCTTAATAACTTGAACAGCTGATTCTAACACATTTGTGGTTTCAACTTTCAGTTGTTGTGGTGGTTCATGAGCAGCTGGCTGAGGTGATTTACTTTCAGGTTGATCAGTGTTCGATGGAAGTTGCTACAAATTTAAATCTCCAGTATCAGTGAAGTCCGAGTAGATAACTTTCAGCTCAACTTTAGGACACAACTTACTTGCACATCTTTGTTCACTTCATCTAGCATAGACAGAGCTTGAGAAAACAAGTCAAACTGGTCTGCTGGCTGAGTAGAGTCGGAACCACTCATCTTATATCCTATTGAGGAAGAATAATAACGTCAAGCAATGTGTAAACTCTGAGAATTGGCAGGTATAGCGTACATCACCAAGATTCTTGCACTTCAGACACATACAGCACAGAGCAGTGTACGACTTCTTACAGCGCGTTACAGATCAGAACAGTCCACATCGACTCTGTGCTTACAAATAAGCTCTCGTACAGTAACACATACCCATATATATCTACTAATCCAGTGATAAGACAATGAGAGAACGAACCGAAAGAGGAAACTGCCTGAGCATTGTTTCAGAGGGTTACGATTACCATGCATTAGTAATAGTAGCTTCCGCTTTGCATGAGAAGACATCCGAACTAGTAAGCGTGCGGTATACCGCGCACCGAAGAGGTCTTTCTTCGAAATCATAGGAACTAACTATAGTATTTTTCGACTCTCCATCCCGTTAGATTTCAAATGAAACCGTCTTCTGCTCCTTGAAACGGACTACAGGCCCCCCTGGTTTGGCTGCGCCTGTGAGTATAGCATGGAGTTTTGATGTTTGTTGTATTTTTTTCTGCCTATTATGTTACCGTGTTCAATTCGTTTCTGTTGCTCATTTACGAATTAATTGTAAAATTACGAAGAAAAAGGCTCAGTAGCTGAGATCTGGACTTACTACTATGGTATTCTGGTTTAACCATTGTCTCTTCGTCCTCCTGTGTGAAATGGGCTGGAAATCAGTTTACGGTCTTCTGTAGCTACATGCCAACACTTGATTCCTGAATGCTCTACCATAGATTCCGTCCGGTATCATTCAACCCGACTAATTGTCACTTCGAATTGTAGCTTGGCTTTCGTTGAACTGCTTTGTCATGCCAAAGAGGACAAAGAAAAGCGCTAAAAGCCAAGGAGGAGCTCTCGAGGATTTACCATCTCCACAAAGGAACAAAGATATAACCACCTATTTTCCTCCGAGTCCTCCGTCTGAGGGGGATAGACCAGGTCTTCAGATCTACTCCGAGACCATTTACTATAATGGGCCATCGGAAGAAGAGAGATTAGGTTTGGTTGAGAAATTGATAGTTTCACATGACGAATAAACAAGCTGACCTTGACATTGACATATGATTTCTGTTTCAGCTGCTAAGAGTGTTCCAGTAGATGTGGTGAGCAGCTTCCTCCCCACTCCAGATGACTCACCTGACAAGGATGCAGATGTGAACATCAAGATTGAAGACCAAAAACAAGACTGCAAACTAATTACTGCAGAACCTATTGCCAGTATGGACAACTTCATCAACACCAAAGTCAAGCAGCTTCCAGAGAAGAAACCAAAACCGAAAGCTAAGCGTGCTATTAAACAGCCTAAAATGTAGAGGCACCGGCTTCAAGTTCAATGACACCGTTTTGTCCATATGTTGTTATATTAAGAAGTGATGATTGGATTTTCAGAAAAAAGGAGGAGAAAAGCACCAATCATCAAATCACTGAATTCTTTCCCGTGAGAAAGAGCTCGAGGAAAACGGCCAAAGAATTGCAGGTATTCATTAGCCCGCTCAGCTCAGGGCACTTGCTGGTGATTGTTGAGTGAGGCAGCTTTATTGATCCTCTTCAAAGGTGTGACGATAGGTTTACTTCTGGCTGACACGTGATTTGGCTCATAGAAACCCTGCAGCTTGGACTCGATCAGTTCTGCCTGCTGATTGGCTCGTGTGACTAGTGGGTTGACAGTATTCCTCTTGTACGCTCGCTCTAACTGCAGCTGCAGCCTTCGATTGAAGAAACTGATAGGACTCTTCGTCGCTGCCTGTCCTGTACAATCAGCGTCAGGCACCTTCTCCGTCACCAGTATCGGCATCGCTCCCGATACCCCTTCATTATTGTCATTGCTCGCCTCCTCTGCATACCCGCCTTCATTCCTCAGGCTATCGGTGTTGATGTCACTGTCAGGGTTGTCTGCTCTTGTTCTTTCTGTCTTATTCGGTTTCTCTCGGATCTGGTTTGGTGCGCTGCTCCTTCTGGGTACGATGACATCACAATCAGATGTCTTCTGCTGTCTGATTGCCTGTTTGAGTTGAACAATGCTACGAGGCTGCTGATTGGCCAGCAGCCTTGTACGAGGTTGCGGGCGCTCCAAACTGCCCCTGGCCCGCCTCAGCTGCCTCTGGCTCGCCTTCTGCTGAATCAGCATCCTGCGTGTGACAGTGATAGCAATGAGTGACACTGTCTGCGACAGTGATAGCAATGAGTGACACTGTCTGCGACAGTGATAGCAATGAGTCACACTGTCTGTGACAGTGATAGCAATGAGTCACACTGTCTGATACTGTAATACAACGCTAGTAACTGCTGCTAGCAACTGCTACATTTGGCCGACCCACCTGTAGTAGTGTGAGCCTTCGACCATCGGCTGTATTAGAGGAACATTGCCATTTAGATATGCTTTCAACAAATGCTGGAAGAACTTCTCTCTCCTGTTTGACAGCGGCACTGGTTCCTCACTGCAACCATATTCTGGTGGTTGTTATCTGCATTTCATATGTCTGTACTAGTCAGCTTCGAGTGAATCACTCAGTAAACCTTCTCTCCAGACAGCTCAAATCATGACTGTATTTCCATCACAAGCCACTGCCAAAGTGTGAATTGCAGCAAAAGCTCACTGGAAAGCCACAGCAATTATCATTCAATCATGGTCAATGTTTACAAACCCCCTCTGTATGGAGGAAGCTGCCTACAATTGGAGTAAGTAGAGGCGGCGAGTAGAGGCGCTAGCCTGGCCTAGATTACATAACAGTAGTAATTCCTCCCTGCCTGCAGTAATGTGATAGAAAATAGAAATATTCGCTGTAGGCTGGTGAAATAGAGTTGTCCTCTCTTCTTATTGGTGTACTCACTCTGGTTGAAACGGTGCTATTTTTTTCGATAGTTTCTACCTCATTCCCTTAGAGCTAAAGCTAAAGTCTCATTACAATAATGCTATTCAGCCCGCAGCAGCAGCATTTCAGCCGATGCATAAACGGGTGTGTCAACGCTGCTGGCTAAAGACTAGCCCTGGCTTAGTTTACACAAGCAAGCAGCGATCATTGCTGCTTGTAAAATATTCCGATTATATACAACTCATCTAAGACAGTGCTTTATATATGATCAGAGATCATCGCCGACGAGATGTGGCAATTCCTATCTAGCCCCCCCCCCACATGCTGTTCTGTGGTTTGAAGTTTCTAAGTTTCGTGGAATACCATTAAGACGTATAGAGAGATCGGCTAAAAATGCTGTCACAAATCTCAAGGTTCCTACTCTCCTCTTCCAAACTGACGCTTGAGATTTCTACAGCTTCTACACCAGAGTCTGGGCTTTCTCATGATATAAGATTAACTGTGTTCAAGTGATTCTCTAGCCCACAAGTAGGGATAGAATGTAGGCCTAGGAAACTTGTTCAGAAGATGCAATTTCTGTGTGATAGTGAACGGCGTTCATACATACTACATATACTACACATACTACATATACTACACATACTGCATATACTACACATACTTCACGTACTACACGTACTACACGTACTACACGTACTACACATACTACATATACTACATAGTATAGGGTAACATCAGTGTATCCAGTCTTCTGTGAATCTTCGTAGTCAACTGTAGCACAACAACCTAACAGACTGACTGGTTGTGATACACGGGTACTCCACTCCTATATGGCAGTATTTTATCATGATAACAGCATTGTAGATCATCAACAACCTCTCATACGTGTGTATCAGTCACAAATAGCAGGCTTGGTTGATCACTGTAGGCCCTATACAGCTGCTAAACTTCATGACAATACCACTGCATTTCCACTCAAGTAGAGGCCTATGTGATGAGTTTTCCACATTGAAAAATGAATCACAGGATGCCACAAATGATAAGTTTTCCAATGAACTGGGGTTTTGTCCATGAGAAATGGATAGAACACTAGGTTCAAAGCATTTTAGTTCACCCTCACTTCATATAAGTTACCATCGGCCCAGGCAGCCAACAGCATTGGGAGTCCTCGACTCGTCTGAACTGGGTAATTACAGTGGTGTTGCCACGAAATTGGCACATTGCCACGGCTCGTTGTCGATGATCTCTGATATTATGTGATGTTTTTCACTTCAAATACACCTATCTCTCAGGTGTATATCGCTATGCTTCCTTCCTACGAATTTGACCTAGTATTTGACCTAATATTCTGAGTTACTGTAAAAGTGCAAATATGAGCAGGGGAAAATGTTTAGAGAATTTGCAGGAATTCGCTAGTGATAAATCCAGCTAAGTTTTCCATTGGAGTTGTCGTCTCACGTGAACTTTGGGGAGTTGTCATCTCCTTATCAATAGAAACCCTACTAGTGACTTTATAGATGCTGATTATTTCCGGGTAGAGGTACTTGGTAAATGGATTTCATCTACACACACTAATATTTCTTCTCCCTATCGTGCTCGGGTTGGGAAAACGCTGAATAAATAAATCGCCCACTAAAATTTCCACTTTTACAGTAGCATGGACATATAGTAAGAGAACAGAACTCTTAGCCTATTTACTCATTATGACACCCCATTGGAGTGGTTCGTATTGCTACCCTGGGAGGCTGTTTGAGGGTGGAATGGTGCTAGTCATCACCTGACAGTCTCCTCTCTCTCCAGTTTGCTAATCAATCCCACAATGCCTTCCGTGTCCATCGTGCTGTCCGTGAAGTTAGCCAGGCGGTTTTTCCACTTCTCGTATGCTGCATCTCTCATCACGTCCAGAGTGTTGTCGACGAGCAGGTGCCCATACACAGACGCCTGCTTGAGTATGCGCGTCAGATTCTCTTTACTCAAATGATAAACCGTGGCCGCTGTGCTCGTCTTTATAGTCTGTATGTACGTGTCTAACCCCAGAACCTAACCGGAAACGCGTACTTGTCATGTCAGTAAGACTCATGCGGGGCTGTGGCGTGGGACTGGGTACACCTACGTGCTCGACGTCTCCTATGACGTGGACGGGCGTCGTGACACAGAGTGTCCGATGTCTGTTGTGCTGGTACAGTTCAGCAGCAGCGTACCCCTCGCGTCTCCTTATCTTCAAATCATGACAGGTCCTTCTTATTATCATTCGACACAACATGGCAGCTCAGAAGAAGATATTATCAGGGATGTACCTGTATAGGTTCGCTGCTCAGCTTTCTCATGATATCATGATTATCGACGCTGATGTCTCTGTCTGTATGAGTGTCACTTTGATTGCTATCGTCGGGCTGCCGCAGGATCTGCTGATGGAGCTGGCTGTTCAACACTACAGTTATCTCCCCTTCGTACAGGAAGTGTAGCCCATCACACGGCTCTGCCTGTCTCACCACGGCCTGACCAATATCAGCCTTCACCTGGAATTAGGACCGTAGTCTATGTAACAGTCCAGCCCCACATCGGAGTTATCGATATACTTCTTCACCTTTCCCATGCTGGCATGTACGAGTGCCTGCAGCCTAGCCGGCCAATGGCTGAAGAATGGATGCGAGTCGACTAGCTCTCGGATCTTTTTCATTTCTCTAGTCTGAAAACTCTTGATGCTTTTGTTGTAAAGCTCTCGCTCGACAACGAGAAATATTGCCTGCAATAATAGTTAATCAGTCACCCGTCGCAGTCATCCCTCACCCTCCCCCTCAGTCAATGATATGAGACTGAGGCTCTCTTGCTGTCATATTACTCACGTCTGCATCGGTCACTACTGACGCTGCGCGTTTGTTGTCCTTGCGCAGTAGAGCGAGCTCTCCAAACGTCTTGCCTGCTTTTAGTTGGACGACTTGCGTACCCAACCCTAATCTTGGGTCAGGTTTTTGCTTTTCCACAGTCTTGGTTGACTTCCTACCCATCCTGAGCATTGGTAACACTTTCTTAAATTTACTCTTCAAGGATTTCTTCACTGCAGTCGGTTGTTTCACCTCCTCCTCTTCTACCTCTGACTCTGCCGCTGACGCGGTCTCGGCTCCGTCATCCTCATCCGACTCAGTTGCCAGCAGCTTTTGAAGGAGGTCCTTCTTTGGCTGTGGCTTATCCTCTACAGAACAGTAAATAGTTGGTGCAATGTTGCAGAGGGTGGAGGGATCACGGTCATTGATTGTTTTTCTATCCACCTTCTTTCACAAATATTGAGACCTGTCCGTGTAGAATAATGTAAAACGCATTTCCCTTCTCTCCTTGCTTGACTACTATTGTGTCCTTGCTCATAATTTGACACTTGCAGTATTTCACCACATTGCTGACTATATCCTTGTCCATGTCTAAAACAATAGCATTCATTACACAACAGACTCCATCAGCATTGGGTTTGTTTTGTAGTATTGGTAGTCTCAGTAGCTTATATATCATTACTACACTTACTGTAGCCTACTCTTACACTACACCTACACTTACCAGCAAAGAGCTCGCTGGTTTTGCACATCCACTCAACTACCAGTTGAATATCTGCCTTCATCCTCTGTGCCGGTGAGCAGGTGGTTATCTTCACCACCTGGTCGTAAGTTACTCCGCTCTTGGGTCGTCCGCCTACAGCCGACATGATCGTCCTATATACTGACGATGTTCCTTTCACTTCGCTCCAGGGGTAACTAACCTCCTCACTGTTGATCAAACACCGTCGTCTCCCCTTCAAACTGCTGTGTTTACTAGCTCCCTTGTTACTCATTGTATCGTCACAGATTGCGGGGCGCCTGACGGTCTCCCCTAATGTGAATCTTTCTCCGCGTTTCTTGTGTTACAAGAACACGGTTTGATCAAGTTGAAAACCCAGAGTGTTCAAACACCAGTTCGTAGGAGTTGAACGGATGCGAGTCGATCTTGTAAATGGGCAGCCTTAGCTAATATGTTTGCTTTGGATAAAATACCAACAGCAAGTCAACAGAAAACAATCGCATAGCCGCAGCATTCATCACGATATATCTATGGTCGCTTGTTTATTTTGTAGAGAGAACAGGAGGAGACAATCCGGAGGAAGATATTGGAAGGGTGTGAGGAAGGGATAAAGGTACAGAAGATCATCTATCCATAATGGACTTTATTTTTCTCTACTCATAGCTGCATATCTCTCTGTCTTGTATCTTTTAGATTTCACATTACGAAGGCAAGGGAAGAGGTATAGAAGCTGCCAGGCGCTTTCAAAAAGGTGAATTTATTGTCGAGTATGCCGGTGAACTCGTGGAGCTGAAGGAAGCTAGATCTCGCGAGGAGACATACAAGAAGGACACATCGTGCGGCTGCTACATGTACTTTTTCAACCACAAAGAGAGATCCTATTGGTAAGTGAGAGAGTGTTAGGAGCACAGATGACTCGTCTCCTGTATTTGCCAGGAGCCTCCAGCCAGAATTGTTATTATTGGTTTCCTAATGTTCTCCTGGGTTTACTATCGGTTGGATCCTGCTGAGCTGAGCTTATATATGACAAAATCTTAGCTGTATGGGTAGGTATGGAAAGCCGGCGCGCAAGCCAAATGCCAAAGACGGCTCTTTGGCAATTTTTAATATGCTAAATGCCAAAGACTATATAACATATAGTAGAATAAGAACAACGATATGCTAAGATAATCTGCACTAATCATGGAGGAAATAAGACAAGATGTACACACTCATATCTTTACTTTATATCCTCTGCAAATGTACTAACTCTAGTTCTTAGCATAGCATAATGTAGAAGATAAATGAATTCTTTGTAGACCGATACCGAACCGAAGAACACTAAAT
>ERZ1740065.2303-NODE-2303-length-11823-cov-10.444935_pt1 | contig 11823 bp, 9 predicted proteins | sample MGYA00581738_ERZ1740065 | MGnify/ENA primary metagenome ERZ1740065 (study PRJEB43018, sample SAMN04849749) | marine metagenome | isolation source: floating plastic debris | place: Pacific Ocean | collected 2008-09-01 | study: EMG produced TPA metagenomics... | reverse complement strand
CCCTCTCTCCCTCTCACCCTCTCTCTCTCGCTCTCAAACTCATGCTCTTGCTCTCTGCCTCTCACCCTCAATCTGCATCTCTATATCCCTGTTTCCCTCTCTCTCTCCCTTCTCTTTCCCTCTTTTGCTCATCTCCCTTATTCTTTCCCTCTCTCCCTTCCTACTTTGCTACCTCTGTCCCCTTTTCCTTCTCAGAGTTTCGCTCTCACTGATTGTGGCTACAAGCTTATGATGATAAACTCTCAGTGGGAATCGGCAATGTCATTTGAGCGAAATAGGTTAACAGCGAGATATTAAGGATGGGTGGAATGTAGAGGTTGCTATAGTGACCCAAGCTTCATTGTATCCCATGTTAGCGCTTTCTGTTCATCTTCTGTTATGTTCATGATCATGATTTATTTGTTATGATTCACTTTGATCGACTGTCGACCTTAACAGAAACGCTCTCCATATGCAACTGGATTATACTAAGCCTCCCAGGAGAACTCTTCACTTTCAGCCATCCCATAGTAGCAAGACTGCCACTGCCTCTGTCTCTCAATCTTCATCTCCCTCTCCACCCTCTCCCATCCCCTCCTATCTCCCATCTCGATCGCCATCTCCGCCCTCTCCCTCTCAATCTCCATCCTCTATCTTAATATCTCCCTCCCTCCTTCCCTCCCTCCCTCCCTCCCTCTTCTCTCTCTAACTCAGCTACCTCCTCTCCTCTATCTCCATCTTCTCTCTCTAACTCAGCTACCTTCTCTCTTCTATCTCCATCTTCTCCCTCTAACTCAGCTACCTCCTCTCCTCTATATCCATCTTCTCTCTCTCTCCCTCTCTCCTTACCTCCTCCTCTTCCTCTGTCACTCATCATCACTACAACTAAAAGCTCCTACTGATAAACCCTCGAGGATAATCTGGCCAAAGAGAAGGAGACTCATTGCAAAGGTCATTGGAGGGAAGCTGGTTAACATGATCATGATTTATTTGTTATGATTCACTTGGGTTGAACGTCAGGTGCTTTCACAAAAATGCTCTCCATTTTCACTTGGATTACGCTAATCATCCTAGATGAAAATCTTCGCTCTCAAGAATAATAGTGATTTATGGTCTTGTCTGCTGGCTGATAGTACCAGACCAAACCAACTCCATAGGGCAATCTTCCTGTGTTCACTATCTTTGCGCTATCTCAAAGCATGTAAACTTCAGACGCGGGAGAAACTCCATAGTCAACTTCTATATGCGGAATAATGCTGTTAAAAAGGACTTGATTTCCATCCTCTTAACGGCTACCGGAAAATTCCGCATACTTCAGATGGATTCTCGCAACACTTAGCGACAGTCGCTGTTTGTATATGGGATCATTACAGTCAGCCATCAACCTTACAACCACCTTCAAATCAACATTATTACCATCACCATCAGACCCAACATACATGATCCGTACCACGAGTCGTCGGATTGGTTTTTGTCATTCCCTTTCCAATCTTCGCGCACACTCCCGCACATGTGCGCCTGCAATCCCACACCCATCCGCGCTCACTACTGAACGTATGCGGGCTCATTCCTGCACACACCAGTTCACGTGTGCACACTCCCGCACGTGTTGATGCACGAATATTGACGGAAAAATGACAAAAGCTGTCGGATTTAGCAATAAATAGGTTTCGCACAAAAGTGTTAAAAATGGTGTTAAAGTCGTGAGTCGGTATCCATGCTCGTGCACTAAGAAATAAAGTGCCTTAGCAGCAGGGTGGCGCCAAGTTGCTCTCGGTTTTTAGGCAGTTCAGAGCACATCTGTGGCATGAAGGAACTCAGTGGGATTTGAACCCACAACCTCTTAAAACTTGCGTGTCTCGAGGTAGAGCTCTACCGCTGAGCTCTCTCCTACTCCTTGGGCTAGACATGGTCGGTGCATAAGGGTGGGACTTGAATCACATATGGTGCAAGTGATGGGGCTGGAAGTATCAACTTTCTTGTGACAAACCTCTTCCCGGATAGTAGCGCATTAGTAATGAACGAATAAGAACCAGGGTCATAGCCGGCAGGTGGATTTGAAAGCTTTGATAAGGATCAACGCATCCTCATCCATGGAGATGGGCAACTACGAACCTTCAATATACCCGCCGGTCTTCATCAAGCCACATATTTCTACTGCTAGTGTGCCATGTAACGCAGTGTAAAGGTCCAGGATATACTATCGATAATTCCAGCTATAGTGCTGATGGCAGCTATGAGCAATTTCAAGGAATTCGATGGAGGATACATACAAGCTATATTGCCAGCTGATTGACCAATGGGGTTTCGTGGGTATATTTATTGCTACTTATTGGTCAATCAGGGCAAGATCGCAAATTCAATTGTGTTCAAAGGTCAAAATGTTAGCAATAAGCTAAAACAGCTGAAACCAGTGATTTGGCATGTGGCCAAATTGCCACCATGGGCGATTTAGCAACAGGTATCGTCGATAGAGTAGCTGGGCCGTAAGTTATCTACCTAACACCAAAATACCAGAAAATCACAAAAGCATACCATAGCTTAATATATATCATTATAAGAAGACTTAACGAGCCTTTCAGAACCACATGATAACTTACTGGGATAGAAAGGGCTGTAGCTCCAACTGCCCTGTAAAATATTAGGTAACATGACAGCCAAATACACAAGCCTTACAGCTATGGTCACCCGGTTGGGCCATGAGTTACAAATCCCCAGTCTGAAACTTCTGTCTTGTGGAACGACTTGGTAAACAAGTTTTATTGCTTATTATATCTCGTGGTAGCAAAAAATAATATGATGTTATCTCAAAACTCTCTCAGTATCAATCTAGATTACAGTAATCCGCTCGGATAGTAATTGCTTTCATACATAGCTGAGTGATTTACAGTGCTACCAACAGTTTGGGACTGAGACTACTTTAGGATGCGGATAAAATGTTGCTTCCCATTGGGCAACTAGACTGGAAAGCAAGTTTGGTTTGATTCAACTAAAATTCACTAATATAACAAAAACAGGTAATTCAATTCCACCGTTTGCTAGAATAGTGGCAAAAAGGAAACTTAAAAACCATCGCAAATAGCATAAGTATGAATTTTTCCCACCACTTCGCTCTTCGAACAGCTTTGCATGGATGCCGCTGATCCGAGTCAGAATTTGATATACCTTTGAGGGGAGTAGAGCTAGTTCATTTGACCAGGCTTTTTGTTCGACAGCTCAGGTAACCTCGGTAGAATCAAGACTGCCAATTGGTTGGTTGATAAGTTATCAGGATCACGTGATCATTATGCGTAAAGCAATCGGCTTTCAGAAATACTACTTATGGTGAGCAAGTTTTGCTAGCCATCACTCCTCTGGTTGTCATTCAAAAGAAAGGAGTAGCCTCAGCCTGTTAAGACCAAGTCACACTTGTGCGAGATGTTTAGGATACAGCTCCTCATGGTTTGTTTTCCTACAATTCCTTTGAAGTGAGTAGATAACGGGTAGCTGTACACAGTATGTTATTGCTTGACTTTTACAGCTGTTCCTCACCATAGTGGTGGGCGTTGGCATGTCAAGATGGACTCAAACAAACATTCATCGCCTGAAGTCTGTGCACAGGTGGCCAAGTCACCCAACTGTTAGTGTGCAGTGAATCAGTAGTGTTTATTTTTAGGTCGTAGCAGTTATGAATATCTAAGAGCACCTTGCGGCCTCCATAGGGCGGTTTATAAGATTTCATAGACAATTTTGAGCGTACTAACGCCTCGCTGGATTATATCGTTCAAGAGATCTTCTGTATAGTTTGGCCTTCCTAGACTGAGTAAAGGAACAGTTAGGTTTCAAATCTACGCCTCTATATTTAGGTTTGGCAGGCGTGCTATGACCCAACTCTAAAACTCTTAGTAAACAGTCACTGACTTCCTACTACTTTTAGTAAGCATCCATGATCACTATACTAGTTCAACAGCTTGACTCTCAATGTGTATTGATAATAGCAGCTGTATACTCTGCATATTTGAGAGTGAAGCTGTTGACCTGTCGACCAATCTTAGAATTAATATTAGTCGTTGACTACAAGTGAATTAACTCATGTACTTATGGTTGATTCTCGTAGCTGATGATGTTAACATTCAACACCACGTGTACACAAAGTGTAAAATCAGCCTATAAAGTCTATACATTTATATGCAGTTGGATATCAAGGGTTGTGAGGAGGATGATTGTGTAGCGACGATAGACGCACTGCTCCAAGCTGACCGGTTGCAAATGATCCGACCGCCAAAATGTGGAATGGGCGAAGAGCCATGCCACAGCAAGATTGGTGACAGAAGAATCTTCTTATGCGAACCAAAGCCAGGTAAGATATTTTGCTAAGATCAGTGTAGGTATAGAAAATAAGTAGGGCTCTTCAAAGGCCATATATGTCTCCTACCTGGTGATTTGTTCGATGGTTTCGATTCACATCACCATAATGGGCCAAAGACGGAAAATTTGAATACGTAAAACAGTATGTATAACATCATTAGCCTTCGAAATTGTCAGTATTTTAACTGCATATGTCTAGGGGATTACACACCCCGCTCTGTATTTTCGCTGTTTCGTTTGTCGGTCTAAAGGCTGCCGTAGTGAGCAGAGTGACAGCCTAATGTTTTCACTTGTTCTCGGACTAAGAAAACTAGCAACTAAAACATCCTGTTGTCTTTTCTCTCGGGGACTTCACTGACTAGCTGTCCTTGAACTGTTTGCAGTATATGAATGTCGTTTTCGAGAGCTTTCGAGTGTGGTTGAGATTACAAAGGCTAGTTCTATTACCTTCACCATTGATTTCGATTGCACATCATGTTACTTCAAATGTAAAGAGATTATGTGAGAAGGTTGATATCATTAGATCTGCTGTATAAAGATATTTCTTAATCTTCACGTCATAAATCATGACTAGTCTGCAAGCTGACTACAGTGAAAACAGCATTCATCACCGGCTTCCATGAGCCCGAAGTGTTGTCCCTGTAAATGAAACTACTGGGAAACTAGAGAAGCTCTTTACAATAACCATATCAAACCATGACATATTGTATGAGCATATTAGGATTGCAGCGTTGATCTAACAGATAAGGTCATACCGGTATATTGGATTAAAATTGTTTGATGTTTCCCCTTTTTCCTATGGCTGTTTTGAGCTTGACTAGACGGCCTATAGTGATGAATGCTCTCACAAGCTTTAAGTTGTTCTATGAAACTATTGTGTGTAAATCTTTGGGTAGGTACCTTCGTTTCATTGCCATGCCATGCAACTGAACATAACATACTGGATGGGAAGCCTGTAAAGCCAATTCGTGAGACTGCCCATTCCCTAAAACTCACCAAATCTGGACAAATGTGAGAATAAATTGTGCGAAACTGAAAACAAGTCAGATTTGGAAGGTACCTCGTTTGTTGTATATCTGGACAAATTTGAATCGTGCAAGCGGCGGTTAAAGCTTGTATGTTCCTTTCCTTTCCTAGATGATGCCTACTTTTTACTTCTGCTTTTACTGATGGCCAGACAGCCTTTTTAGAGATACTTTGTTTGTCAAGACGTGACGCTAGCTTCTTGATATCGACAGTGGCCACCAGTGACTGTTCTTTACTTCCTTCTGTCAACAACACTGAGACAGTGTTATCACTCTAAATATAGCCACCATCTTTCTGCCTAGATGATTCACTTACAAACTGATTCACTTCTATTCAAAAGCTTGAGTTAATCATGCTGATATGTTTTCCCTTTCAGAGCCTCAACCCTGTGCTGTTGACAATGGTGGATGCCAACAAGACTGCACTGTTGTGAATGGTCAAACAAGCTGCACTTGTCTCAACAACTATCAACCTAACGGAACCGCCTGTGGCCGTAAGTGGAAATTAATTTCTAATCAAACTCCCGCTCTTACCATGTCTATAATATGTTTGGTTATTGCTTTTGCAGTTGTGATTGTTGGAGGTTTTGCTACGGTAATAGTACCAGAGGGCCTTGGTTCTAATCCAAACTACACAGTTTGCGCCTTTCTTGACAGAATAATTCCACTGCCGATTTTGCAGATATTTGATTCAGGTAGGTAGCGTACATTTAATACCCACTGAACTAGTCACCAAAGTTCCAAATGACATTAATTGTCATTACAGTTAAAATGGCACCGTGCATCTTCAATCAATTCTACTATCTTTACCATCGCATCGCAGTTGCTGCCACCGTATCGAATATGAATATGAGTATGTGCACTCATGTAATGGAATGATCACTGGTTCAAAGCTTACATCTCTGATTAAAAACACGGACTAATACGCATCCAGGATTTATCACCTCCAGTACAGTACAGTACAGTACAGTACAGTACAGTGATTGTCAATCTCACCCATGGCTTGTCATAGGATTTCCCCATTCAGGTAAAAATGGCAGACCTACTAGCTATGTTTAAACTTGCTGACGTTGGATGCATCAATGGCAGGCGCAGTCGACTGAAAAAACTTAGTAGAAACTCTTTTTTTCTCATAATAGAGATAATTCCATATGAGGAGAAAACGCTGTGTGAGGTAGTAAACTGCTGTTTAAGAAGTGTCCAATCAGATGTGAAATTGTTGTTTATGAGATGGTGAAGCCTACCTGAGTTTCAAATGATATTGAAAACTGGAAATGACAGTTTAGGGCTGTGGTATCTGTGAGTTCAAAATTCAGTCAGCTTTATCGTTCTGCTGTTGTTTTTAGATGGAGATCCCCTTCTTACCGCTGTAATAGCAATAGAACAGGATTCTGAGGACCTGCAGCTGTCTGTAACACTTGCAGGTGGTCTTACCTCTGCTGAAACAGTGATCCTCTCATCGACCTTCTTATGTCTCGTTTTATTTGACGATAAAGTTGAGGTAAACGATCAAAAGCATCATTTCTGCCCGTCAGCCATCGAAATGCGATACTGGTGGTACACCAATGCAGCTGTGTTCTTTTAAGTGTTAGGAGCGTGTAAAGCTGCTTTTATGTGGTCCAGACTTGGTCCAGAGTCTGACGTCAGACGGCTAAAAGGGAGCAAAAATGTACTAAATGTGTAAAAGCTACTTTGCAGCAGTGTATAGCCTAATCTCCATGGAGACAGTCATGTGGCTTAGATCGCACGGTCATAAAGTACTGAGATATCCCCACACACATCTCCATACAAACCACAACACATTAACAGCCATTGCAGATTGTGCTATCTCGGCCATGAACGCAGCATGATTAGGTGCTATTCATCAGTTTAATTATGATATATCTGTGCAAAAACAACGGCTCCTTAGCCAGTTAGATATTGCTGCTTATTACGTGTCTTTGATAGGGAGTGAAATTACAGATCGACATCAGAAAATTTCCATTCATCAGCAGGATCTCATTGCTTGCTATTCATCTCCCTGCTTTTATCAAAATGTAAATCACCTGCTAGCTTGAATTGAAGTAGAGAGCAGGGTTGTGCTGTTCATTTTGAGAGTAGCACTGCCAAAAAATGCTGTCCGCCGGGCAGCTTGTGGATCACCTGAGCGTAGTGAAGGTGTGCAGCCTTCAGAGCGCCTGAGTGGAGCGAAGGTGTGAAGCTAAGCGCCAAAGGTGCTGGGATGGGTGTATGAGGGGTGCCCCCTCCCGCAGGAGGGCCTGGAGGAAATTTTAGGTATATGGAGTTCATATATGAGCCTATGACACTAAGGGCTCTTATCTCTACTACACTACACTTTTAATAAAAGTGTACTGAAAGCTAGCTGCAAGTGCAGGAGTGTTCTAATCCCAAAATTGAGAAGCGGAAAAAACCAGCTGACTCCAGTGGAAAGGGAGAGGAGGTGGAAAGGAAGGGCAGGTGGAGAGAAAGGGGAGGCAAAGAGGGAGGGAGAGGGAGGCGGATAGAAAGAGGTGGAGAGAAAGAGGTGGAGAGGGAGAGAGATATCTATTTTATGGCCTGACTATGACTTTTCTTGACATGATCATGACAGCCAGCTAATATCACTGATGACTTGATGATTGTACACTGCACACTGATCCCTTCTGCTTTGCTGCTTGTACTTGGAAGAAGCCCCATAAACAAACAAGAGAAAAAAGCCAAGCAGATAAGATAGCACAGCAGCACACCAAGCTTTTTAGAGCCTTGAACATCATTGGTCAGCATTTTTTACTTTTATGTCGGTAGTTTCTGTCCGCATTTTGTCCGTGCTTAAGTGCGGACAAACTGCAGACAGAAACAGGCGCGCCTGTTTTAAGTGCGGACAAAATGTAGATATCATAATTCAGGATGCATACCGACATAAAAGTAAAAAATGCCCATTGGGCATTGTGAATAGATGAGAAAGCAAAATCCGGTAAAAATTGTTGACAAAAAAAGTTTCAATCACCCTATGCAGTATTGTCTATTGTTGTTTAGCAGCATTTCTACCGATACCTAATATATTCACAGTTTTACTGCTATTCTAAGATCACTCATGGACCAAAAGAGAATATTAGCTTGTTCAAACTTACTTTTTGGCCAACTTTGGCACCCATAAGTCTGCTATTCTTCTATTTACATTGTTTTGACTGTAAATTTCTTGAGAAATTCGCGATATCGAAGTAGATATCATCGTTAATGACAGAGATTAATTGATAAACTGTCACATAGGGCTAGGAGTGTCACAAAATAGTGCTGACTTTTCCCAGAAAGTTTTCCAAGGAGCAGAAAACTGTTAATTTTTTTAAAATTCTAATAAAAAGTGGCTCGACAAAGCCTACCTGCCTGCCGTTTGGCACGGCCCTGGTAGAGAGCCATCGTGTTCTGAAAAATCACAGCTATCCACAAGGTGGACTCATCAACAGCAATAGTCTACATAGTCTACCTACAAGCGTTTGTGTGATGTCACCGCAAGCGCGCCATTGAAGGATTTGATGATCTCCATGACCAGCTGGGCTGGTCATGGGACATCGCACGATGTACTGCGACAGCAACAACTTGTATGGATATCAGGCTTAACTAACGCTGACCATCAACATCCAAGAGATGTGGTTTGAACTCGTACACGGCAAACCAACGACTTGGTTTAGGTTTACCAACTTTCTCACCAATTATGTTTTCCCTTTTTCAAGAATTAGATACATCTTGCACCATTCCATTTTGCAGCTCTACCTTGACGAGTTCAGTCCAGGGAGAAACTTCAGTTTTGCCGGAAGCGTGACCATTGGAAACTTTACGCCGTTGAGTGCTGGTCAAAACATCACCGTTGCCAACACCCTGAGTCGTAAGTAAGGCACTATCTTCTAGGGTAGCTGTCCAATGAATCATATGACATTGTTGGCTCTGAATTACTTACCGATATTTCCTGGCTGCAGATTAAGGATTCGTTATTAACCTTTATGCTGTTAATGGGGAGTGATTATGAATTTTCAGTTGTTGGATTTTGCATTTAGGCTAAGCAGGACAGGACAGTGACAGCCTACCTGCGATTAATCATGAGGATAACAGATAGCTTTTGTTTTCCTTTAGTTGGCTCGGCATTGTTAGCGTGGACAGGAGTCTGGACAGACACTCTGACCATTGAAGAGATGAACCAAATCGACTGTGAACCTGGTGATGCTGATATCCCCTATGATGCATTCGAACTGGTTGGATTGTTAACTCCTATACCCTGCGAGATATTTGAGGAACTTTAGTGATGTATTTGGCTGTGCAAATGAGTAGTATATATAGCGAGACCGTGACAGAGAGATTAGTAAATTGTTTCGGCGTATGTGAACCTCTCATTTGCTGTGCCTGCGATTCAATGCGTGTACTCTCAATCAGTAGCCTGCAACTGCTCACTATTGCCCCCTCCCCCCACTTGCATTTTATGACCTAGTTTGTTTCTCGCATTTCCTTATGATTGCAAAAACACCCTACCGTGCAACTAAGATGGATGACAAACTAAGTCACAAAAGCGCACGTGGGGGCAATGGCTAAGAATTTCGGTCAATTGCTTTACAGAGCGCACGGGCAATAGCTTGGTATTATGTGCGCAATGGAGGGCACAGTGACGAGAGATTCACAAAAGTCAGTGTTTTAATTAAAATAGGACAAGGATATCTGCACCGTGTCAAATGCGTGTGATATTTTTCGCGAGGTATTTTCATAGAGGTATACTTTTGTTGATATTTTCATATCTACACTGGTAGCGCCAAGTAAAATTTTAAACGTAGAGTTTGAATTAATATATTCCAAATTAACTCCTATTAAAACAGACGTCAAGGCACAGCCATCTTTGGTTTAGAGAGCTTTTTCCTGATCTCCAATCCACTCAGCTGGTTCAACAATTGTAATAATTTAAATAATTTCTAAATCATTCCATTTAATTTCTGACACCATTTGTGTCAGAGCCCACAGAATGTGATTTACTTCCCTCCCTGTCACGGACTCGTGTGTTTATAATTATCCAAGATGTGAAGTGATTCAACTTTGAATCAATTAGATTTTCAATGACCGTCACCCCATAGATGTCTATATCTATCTATGGTGGTGTTTTGGAGAATATTCTGGTATACCTACTAGCTGTGACAGCTTCAGGCTGTCCATGCATTGCTCTCAGTGTCACAAGCACTCCTAGCAGCAACCATAGCAATTACACTGTCACTGATAGAAGCGCTGACGCTTCCGCTGTCTCTGCTTTGATTCACTCTGATTCACCCTTGTGAACTCGATGCTTTTGGTTTGTGGACACGTGCTTGCTATCCTCAATAGAAACCTCCAATGTAAGACTTCACGTTTTGTGTTTCTTGCCTACCCTTGACATGAAAGCAGACAATGAGTACTACACAAGGACATCTGACATGAGCTTTCGATAAAATTGAAGCATTCGCAACTTAAGCAGGAATAGCAAATGGATGCTAGCAGCTGACACGGATGAAATATTTGAATGCTGCTAGATAAGGCCAGCACATACCACGGTGTTAGACCAAGCAAGATCGGCATTGCTGTACTGTTTTACTGTTCTGGTTTCTCCCTGATAGAGAAACGGTCAAACGGCTACTGTCTGAAATGCTGAGACTGGTAGGAGCATTGATATTGCACCTATCAACTTCATCAGATAGAATGACATTGCTCTCTAACAAACCCGCAAGCAAAGTGTATGTCATGTAAATATGGCACACTTTTCCTAATTTGGCAGCAGCAGATCACAATGTTGCAAATTAACTTAATTTCTCTGTTGGCAAGATTGATGGGTGCCACTTAGTCCCCACCCTTCGCCACCGCACCGAAAAGTATTTGGTCTTGGATGAGTTAGTTCAGTTTTTGACACAGGCGCATCTCACGGTAGTAATGATTTTTAGGTCGGTCAACCCGCCTATGAACTCATAAGCCTGCCCTAGAGCCACCTGAGGCCCACATAGGACGATTCTTAGAAATATCTAAGGAGTTCTAAGCGATCTTAGGCAGACTTAAGTGTTCTTTGATATTGGGCGATCTTCCGTGTTGTTAGGTGTCCACAAGATCACATAGAGCGTGGATACAATGTAAATAGGCTTCAATGCTAAGAACTTATTTCTACCTTTTCTAACCCCGCTATACGGACAATTCTTGTATTTTTGGCACACACCCATTGACGCCCCACCATTGTTAGCTGGAAGCCATGATAGATATATGGGTCGACAGCTACATGCTCAAAGATGCTCAGCATCAATTTGCCAAAATATGTGCAATTTTTCTTTATACTGGCTCAAAAAAATCTTAAGTATGCTCAAATGCCATAGACTGTTACCCCAGGATTAGACTGGGAATAAATCCTGCATAAGAGAGGACAACTCCCGTCACAAAGCAGGAGGGATGGCAGGATTTATACCGATGAAAGAGAGGGCGAATCCCAGCGCTATGCTGGCGC
>ERZ1740065.2302-NODE-2302-length-11825-cov-4.473577_pt1 | contig 11825 bp, 9 predicted proteins | sample MGYA00581738_ERZ1740065 | MGnify/ENA primary metagenome ERZ1740065 (study PRJEB43018, sample SAMN04849749) | marine metagenome | isolation source: floating plastic debris | place: Pacific Ocean | collected 2008-09-01 | study: EMG produced TPA metagenomics... | reverse complement strand
CATAAGTCAGATTCATTGGCAGCTAAGATAGGGAAAAAATGGGAGGATTGAAGGGGCGGGAGGGGGACTAAAAGGGGGGAAGATTGGGGTGGGTTCGGGCACGCAAAACGGCCTTCTTTTTTCCTGAATTGGGAATTTTTTTGCCATTTAGGGAATGTTTGTAGGTGTGGCCTATGTGTAAGTGTCTGTTTTACAGCAACTTGTTTTTTGGCACAATCTTGAATACTTAGTATATCGAGCGTGTTATTGAATACTTCCTTGAGTGACTTGAGATTATTTCAACAGAATGCGCTAAGCAAGTGAGTTTCTAGCAAAAACAAATGCGAGAGCCGAAGGGTTCTTCCAACACAAAAAACATCCGAGAGGGTTACAAAAGGAAAATACATCCGACTCCGTTGCTGGCTCCAAAAGCTGGCAATGGAGGATGTAGCCGGCTCAAAGGTTTACAATCAATGATTGATTAAGATATATAAGAATAGCTTTGGGGAAATGAAAGCCACTTCTTTACAATTGTAAAGGGTGGCTTTTTTCGTTGGCCTCACCCCGAGCTCAAGACCCGATTCTCATTCGGGCGAGTGCCATGACCATGGCCAGTTGTTCTTCCGGTTTGAGATTGGTATTGTCGATTACCACGGCATCGCTGGCCTGGCGGAGGGGGCTATCGGCCCGGGTCGAGTCGATCCGGTCGCGTTCTTCGAGGTTGTGACGTACCCAGTCGATGTCGGCGGGTGTTCCCTTTTGTTGTAATTCCAGGTAGCGGCGTTCGGCCCGGGTGGTAGTGGTGGCGGTGAGGAAAATTTTGAGTTCGGCCCGGGGAAAGACTACCGTTCCGATATCGCGCCCGTCCATGATGATGCCCTTTGATTCGCCCAGCTTTTGTTGTTGTTGGACCAGCATGCGCCGTACGGCCGAGAGGGTAGCCACGGGGCTGACCAGATCCGAGACCTGGGTTTGGCGGATTTGCTGTTCTACGGCCTCACCATTGAGGAAGGTGAGGTTGCCACTGGCTTGGCGTTCGAAGTGGATGTAGATTTGGGGGAGTACGGCTTCGACGGCGGCGGCGTCGCGGTGGTCGATACCTCGTTGGATCAGGTAGAGGGTGACGGCGCGGTACATGGCGCCGGAGTCGATGAATACGTAGTCGAGTTTGGCGGCCAGTTGGCGCGCCAGGGTGCTTTTCCCACAGGAGGAAAAACCATCGATGGCAATGATAATCTTTTTCAAGGGCAGGAGCTTAGACTTTTCCAGCCGCAAAGGTATCGAATTGCCACCAGATTTTCACGCGGACGAGCCCTCATCCGCTCGGCTCCCGTTTCCCACTCGGTGGGCATCCCAATTTTGGGGATCAAGTCTATCTAAGGGGGCTGTTTCAAAAACACTTTTGAGCGTGCGGCCATTTTTTTTGCAGAAATTTTTCCTTGATTTTTCAAGGTCTCCAGCCGACATATGGTAATTATTTCCAATTGATTTTATGGAATTTCTTCGAAAAAGCGTCAATGTAGGGAGTTTTTCTAGTGCTCGAGTAGAGAGAAACTCGTTTTCAGACTACAACCAGCGCTAGAAACGCTGGGTTTGGGTAGCGGAGCTGTACGCAAGTACGGTGGTCGCAAAGGAGGGCTGTTTGGTCAGCACCTTGAGGGCGGGTCCCGCCCAGTGGGCGAAATTCTATCAAGCCCCGAAATCATGGCCAATTCCCGCCCCAAGCTTCTACTTTCCCTCAAGCGCCCGACTGCTTGACGGTCTCCCCAAATGGCTAGGGGAGGAATCCTAAGAAATTAACGTTGTTTACCCCTACCGCTTTTAAGCTTTCAGTCGACTCAAAATCAGGTTCCACAATTTTTCGTAGGGTAAAATTTCCAACTCCGCATTGAGGCCCCGGTAGAGGAAGGGCGTCTCGATGAGGCGGTTGTAGTACTTGCTGACGTTACTGAGGTTGTCGATTTGGTAATCGGCCTTGGCCAATTGTTGGAGCAAGCGGATAAACTGAATCAGTCGGTGGTATTCCTCCTTTTTCAATTGGCGGTTGGCGTAGCTCTTCAGTCGGTCGACGCGTTCGGTGATGGCATTGTAGCCCTTCTTTTCTACGAAGAACAGGATTTGCGCCACCACCATGTGGACGGTGTAGATGCGTTGGTCCTTGGGGTAGAGGATGGGATCGTTGAGGAAGCGCGAAATGCGGAAGGATTTGCGCCGTTGGGTGAGGAGCACCGGATTGGACTCGCCCATGCTCTCGATGATGTAGTTGAGGTAGATGTCGTAGATTTTCCACTTCTCGCGGTAGTTGGCCGAGAGTTTCTTAAACTTGCTGTGGGTACTGGCGCGCTTGAAGATGGCCAGGGCGTTGATAAAGTTGTCGGTGTGGAGGGCGAGGAGTAGGTAGTACTCCATAAACAAGAACCAGGTCTCGCTGCCTTCGGGAAAGGATTGCAGGCACTTCTCGGCGTTGATCTTTCCATTTTTCCAATCGCGCAGGTGCAAGTAGGCTGACATCTTCTTCATCTGGAAGGTAGCCAGCTTATCGCTTTGGTAATACTGGGGATTTTCCTTGATGTAATTTTCGGCCTTGGAGCAGACTTCGAGCATGGCGTTGAAGTCGTGGAGCATCTCGTAGCGGTAGGTCCACACGAGGTACATGTTGTAGATGACGATGGGCGAGTCGTAAATTTCGGACAGGCCGACCAGGGCATCGCAGTAGGTATCGATTTTCTCCAGCAGGTCCGCCGTTTTGCTGTGCGATTTGTGGTAATTCATCACCACGCGTTGGTACAGCTCTTCGGAGCGGATTTCGGCGTCGAGCACGTTCTGATATTGTTTGCTGTACTGGTCGTAGACTTCGTAATTCTTCTCGTCATCCTGGCTGGCGGCGTAGCGCCTCAGGATGCGGGAGCAATTGACGATGACGTCGGCAAATTTAAACTTTAGCGAAGTGGTCAAAATCTGGCGAGCCAGCGAGGCGGCCGTATGATTGGCATTATTGGACAGTAGGATTTTGACCAGGGTCCAGTCTTTGTTAACGGAATAGTACGCCCGATCGTAATTGGAGGTAGAGGGCAGGTTGACGTCCAGAAAAAACAGCGTATTGAGGAGCCGCTTGCGAAAGCGGGATTTTAGTTGGCGGTATTTGTCGTCGGTAGGGCTACAGCCGTAGAGGAAATTGGAGGCGTCCCGATCGTTTTTAAACTTACCGGCCATCAGGGCCGCGTAAAACTCGTTGAACTTGCTGTTTTTATGTTTGAGCGAGTGGTCGTCAAAGATCTCAATCTTTCGAACCTTCTTCTTGGTTACAATCTTCGAGATTTCGATTAAATTCTTCATAAGTCCGCAGGAATGAATTGAGTTGTATTCAAATTTAGCAATAATCGGAGAGAAATGCTGATATAGCTGTCACATTAGTGGCTTATTTGCATTACGATTAGCAGGTCGCTTTGTTGCCTAAACGGAGAGATGTTTACATTAATTTTTGATATTCAATAATGGTGGTACTTATTGCCACTTGGTAAGTAATGGCTTACGAATGAAATAATCATCCATGTGTAGGATAAAAAATTACTGTACCAATTTTGGGAAGGCCCCAGCGCCTGAGAATACCCCTCAACAGGAGGCTTTTGCAAAAAGAAGTGGGAAATTACGCTGGAATTTGTGACGTTGATTTTGACGTGAGGCCCCTTGGGTAGGGGCATGAAAAAAGAGTTTTGCAAGGGTACAAAACTCTGTGGTATTTTCTAGTCGCCAGCCGCTCGGAAGAGCGGTGCTTTGGCGGTGTTCGAAATGGCTAGTACTCGTCCTCGTTGAACAAGAAATCGTCTTTGCGTGGATAATCAGGCCAGATGTCCTCCATGCTTTCGTAATGTTCACCTTCGTCCTCCATGGCCTGGAGATTCTCGATTACTTCCAAGGGAGCACCGGAGCGAATAGCATAATCAATTAGATCATCGCGAGTGGCGGGCCAGGGAGCCTCCTCCAAATGATAAGCTAATTCTAAAGTCCAATACATAAATAAAACAAATTATTAAAGGGATAAAAAATCGAAGGCAATTAACACTTTTTGTTGAGAAAGTCAACTTTTTTAATAAAAAATGTTTTCAAAATTTCAACAAAAGTAAGAAACTTATTTTTCAGAAACAACCGCTTTCGGTATTTGAATTTTCCCAAAATTTTGGGGTCAAAGTCTTCCCCATCGAGGGCGTTTTACACCCACCGAGCAGTAGCGCTCTGAGCGTTTGTACTTCCCCCATCCCGCCCCAAAAGAAATAGCGTACCATTCGTCGGCGGTACGCTATTCCGGGGCTCCTACTGGTCCACTGCGGAGTCCACTGTGGCGGCTAGAGGATCAGCATGGCATCGCCATAACTGAAAAAGCGGTATTCTTCCTTGATGGCCTGCTGGTAAGCCTCCATGATCAGGTCGTAGCCCCCGAAGGCGGACACCATGATCATCAGGCTGGACTTGGGCAGGTGAAAGTTGGTAATCATCGAATTGGCAATATTGAACTCGTAGGGCGGGTAGATGAACTTATTGGTCCATCCCTCGGCTCGTTTGAGGTTGCCCTCGGCAGAAATCGAAGATTCCACGGCCCGCATGGAAGTCGTTCCCACGGCACAGATGCGTTTGCCCCCCTTTTTCGCCCGGTTGACCACTTCGACCGTACGGTCGTCTACCCGGAAGTATTCGGCGTCCATCTTGTGCTTGGAGAGGTCTTCCACATCGATGCTGCGGAAAGTACCCAAGCCCACGTGCAGGGTCAATTCGGCAAAGTCGATTCCCTTTAGCTCCAGGCGCTTGAGCAATTCCCGGCTAAAGTGTAGCCCCGCCGTGGGGGCCGCGACGGCACCCATCTCCTTGGCGTACACCGTTTGGTAGCGCTCCTTGTCAATGGCCTCCACCCCGCGTGTGATGTATTTGGGCAGCGGCGTATTGCCGAGTGCGTTGAGTTCCTTTTGGAATTCCTCCTCATCCCCGTCGTAGAGGAAGCGGATGGTCCGGCCCCGGGAAGTGGTATTGTCGACCACCTCGGCCACCAATCGGTCGTGCTCCTCCTCGTCGCTAAAATAGAGCTTGTTGCCGACGCGGATTTTGCGAGCGGGATCCACCAAGACGTCCCACAGCCGCGACTCATTGTTGAGCTCGCGGAGGAGGAAAACCTCGCTCTTTGCCCCCGTCTTTTCTTTCCGTCCGTACAAGCGCGCGGGAAACACCTTGGTGTTGTTGAAAATCATCGTATCCCCTTCGTCAAAAATGTTGAGCACATCTTTAAAGATCTTGTGTTCAATCTTTCCCGTATCCCGGTGAATGACCATCAGGCGCGATTCATCCCGTTCTTCGGTGGGGTATTGAGAAATCAGATTTTGCGGTAAGTCGAAGTTGAATTGAGACAACTTGGTTCTCATACAGACATGTTATTTTAAAAAGACCTCAAAGATAGTAATTCAATACACTTTATCCAAGCTCATTTTTTGGGGCTCGGCGGGGCCCATCCGGGCCTCTGGTTTTTTGGCAGATGATTACGCGCTTTTCATCGAAATGCGTCTTCCGATCCTCCAAAAAATCGTAGCTTCGGCTATCAATCTTATCGTCATGGTCACCCTGCTCAAAGTATTCAGCGAAAGCATCAGTCAGGCACTCCAGCAACTGACCTCCAACAAGTTGCGCAGCTTCCTCTCCCTCCTGGGCGTGACGATCGGTATCTTCTGCATCATCGGCGTCCAATCGGCCGTGGACTCGCTCGAGGACAGCATCCGCAACAGCTTTGAAAAGTTGGGCGACAATGTCGTTTACGTCACCAAGTTTTCTTGGGCCGAAAACCCCCAGGAGAACTACTGGAAATGGATGCGTCATCCCAACCCCAATTTTCGCGACTACGAGGCCCTCCGCAGCAAATTGCGCAGCGCCGCTCTGGTGTCTTACCACACCGTGCTGGGCATGGAGACGGCGCGCTACCGTTCGAATAACGTCGAGGGCGCCTTTTTGTTGGGGGCGACCTACGAATATGGCGAAATGTTTAGCTTCAACTATCAGAAGGGGCGCTATTTTTCCAACAGCGAGTACTACTACGGTGCACCCAAATGCGTGCTGGGCCATACCGTCGCCGAGGAGCTTTTTGGTGCCATCGAGCCGGTGGGGAAGAAAGTCAAAATCAAGGGGCGTACCGTCGAGGTAATCGGGGTGCTCGAGCCCAATGGTGACGACCTAGTCAGCGTCATGAATTTTGATCAGGTCATCTTGATTCCCTACGAGCTGGCCAAAACCATGGCTAACCTCAAAACCAACAGCAATTTTGACAATTCCCTGCTCTCCGTCAAAGCCGCTGCTGGCAGTAGCCTCGATCAACTCAAGGACGAAATTACCGGAGTGCTCCGTGCCCACCGCCGCCTCAAACCCCGCGAAGACAACAACTTCGCAATGAACAGCCTCTCCCTACTCTCCCGCATCCTCGACAGCGTCTTTGAAGTGATCGGTACGGTGGGGCTATTCGTCGGCGCCTTCGCCATCCTCGTTGGCGTATTTAGCGTAGCCAATATCATGTTCGTCTCGGTCAAAGAGCGAACCAATATCATCGGGATCAAAAAAGCCCTGGGCGCCAAGCGCTACATCATCCTACTGGAGTTTTTGGTCGAGTCAGTCATCCTCTGTATCATCGGGGGAATCCTGGGGCTACTGTTGGTCCACCTGCTCGTAACGGTGCTCACCAGTGCCCTCGATTTCGAGCTCTACCTCTCGCTCGACAATATCCTGGTCGGAACCATCCTCTCCATTACCATCGGTATCCTCTCCGGCTTGATTCCCGCCTACCAAGCGGCCTCCATGGATCCGGTGGATGCCATCCGGTCCAAATAGTGGGTTGGCAGCCGGCTCACTCAAAGCCCCGCTACCCGTAGTGCCACCCTCAAAAATGGGGGAATTCACTCCATTAACCCCTTTTAATTGCAGTTATTTAGATTTAGTCTAAATAAGACTTGCTATTGTGTTGTCATTATGTTATTTTAAATAAGAAGTATATAAAACGGAATGCCAACTCCAAAAATCAAAATCATTAACACAACACATTAAATCACTTACTTATGAACAACGCACAAGACAAAGACAACGGAAGAGTGGCCAAGGTAAGATCTAATCTGTTGGTATCGCTCATCATCACGGTTACTTTTGCACTCATTCCTGGTATCATTGATAATTTTGAATTGGGCTCAAAGTTGTCCATCATTCTCCTATCTTCGATAGGCTTGCTGGCCATTGGTACCCTACTGTTGGCCTTCAAGTACCCGGATTGGTTTTCAGTGGTGGAAAACTTCCTCCTCACGGTGGGTACCCAAAAACGGGTAAAAAACTTCTTCGTATCGCTGATCCTAGCCATTACCGTGCTTTCTGGCGCCATGTTTTACGGCAAATATTCAAAGGGAACCTCTACGGAATTTACCTATAATTCATTGATCGAGTTGAAAGCAAACAATTGCATCATCGCGGATGAAATGTCAAAGCTGGTGTCCACCGCTGATTCAGTGATCGACAAACACAATTTCCATTCGTGGATCAGGCAGTTGTTGGAGACTACGGAACGTAGCATCACCCGGGAGTTCAACTTCTGCCACGATGAGAATTTGAAGGTGACGGTTTGGAAAAAAATATCCCACAACGGTCGTACGTACCTCTACGAACAAAACTGGACGGGTGGAACCACGTCAAAGTGTTTCCGGTGTAACTCAAGTTCTATCATCGGTTGCTCCGAACGCAATCAGGACGTCTTCACCCTCTACAAACCCGACTTTGTGGATGGGGACCTGGCCGCCTGGGACATCGAAAACCAGGCACTGGCGCACTGGAGTACGGAAAAAAACGCCCTGGTTTTTACCTCCAACGCACCCAATTGCGCCTTCAACACCACAAAGGGCGACTACAAACGGACGGGCCTGATCTGCTACTATTCCAAGTTCCACGGCAATGACAACCAGGTAGGAATCTGCCTTGATTTTTATACCCCAAAGCAAAACATCTACTACAGCACCCGGATCAAGCAACACCTGGTGGAACTGACCCAAAAGATCATGCTTTTTCCGGCTGCCTTTTACGCCGAATCCGCATTTGAGGATTTGAGTGACGTCCTACAAGGGAACTGTCTGGGGCAAAATTGAAGGGGGACCGACCCGGGGGGGCATAAAATCACCGTTTGATGCCCAGGTAGTCGCTGACTTCGTCCAGGAGTTTTTCGATGGCGGGGAGGTTGTTCACCGGGGAATTGTCGAAGGACCAAAGCTGGCCGTGATGGCTCTGGCGGATGCCCTGGAGGAGGTAGGCTCTTTTGCGATCCGCGGTGTACTGCGTGCTCAGGCGGTGGGTGATTTGTGGAGGCTGGTAACCGCGCTGCAGCAGCCGTTGTCGCTGGGTCTCGCGATCGGCTTCGACCAAGATGACATTGTTGTTGGACAGGTAATTCATGCCGGTTTCGGAGATCAGGGCGGTATCGAGGAGGAGGAGGCCGCGTTTGCCATACAATTCCCGCCGCAGTTGGAGCAATAGGGGCTGGTAGATCATCTGATTGAACTCGCGGAGTTGATCGGGATGCTGAAAAATGATTTTACCCAGGGCCGGTCGGTCGATAAAGCCATCCTCGTCCAAAAGGGTCGGCCCGAAGCGTTCCCCGATGGCTTGCCGGACCTTTCGGTACAGCGGGGCCTCCAATTGTCCCAAAATGGCGTGCCCAATTTTATCTACCTCGATGACGTGAACTTCCATTCCACGTTCCCGTCCCAGCCGTTGTAACTGCTGGCTGAGGTAGGATTTTCCCACCCCCATCTCACCCGTTACCGCCACCAAGTACTGCCCCGATAGCCGCTCCTCCAACTGCTGCTTGGCAAAAAGAGGGACGTACTCGTGGATCAGCCCTTGTTCCAACTGTAGGGCCTTGGCCGCCCCGGAGCTGATGTGCATCAAGTCTTGTTTGGCGGGAAAGAAAATGGTGTCGATCCCCTGGCGTTGACTTTCCCCTACCTGGTGCAGCATCAATTCGTAGTTTAGGTCCTCGCTGTTGCGAATACCACGGATCACCGTTCCAATATTTTGTTCGTAAGCGTAATCGACCAGGAGGCCTCGAAAGGCGATGACTTGGACCTGGGGCAGGTACCGGAGTGCCGCTGCCGCAATTTGTCGCCGTTCTTCCAGGTTGAAAAAATACTTTTTGGCGGGATTGACCCCAATGCCCACCACCAATTCGTCAAAGATCGCGAGGGCCCGTTCGATGAGGTCGAGGTGGCCCAGGGTAATGGGATCGCCCGAAAATCCGTAGATGGCTTTTTTCATCAGCTTTAGTTTTGATACAGGATAAGGGTTTCGTCGGCGAATCCCAAATTTAGAGGGCGCCTAATCTACGAATTGGTGGTAACTCAGTGCAAAAGCCAGGGCGGCCAGCAGGGCGACCAGTCCAAAACTCACCGCAAGGCCAAAGCCTTCTGCGACCAGTCCCATCAGGGGGGGGCCACACAGAAAGCCGAGGATCCCGCTACCCGTCACCGCGGCAATCCCCTGTCCGGGGTCGATGCCCGGCAAGCGCCCCGCCTGGCTAAACAGCAAGGGGACCACACAAGAAAAGCCCAAACCCACCAAGCCAAAACCAATTACCACGGGTATTGCTTGGGCACTCAGCGCGACCAAAAACAGCCCCAGGGCCCCCAGCAGGCTACCTCCCCAAATGATCTGTCGATTGTGGAGGCGCTCCCGCCAGCGATCACCACTGAGGCGACCGATGGTCATGGTCAGGGAAAAGCCCGCGAAGCCCAGTCCGGCGACAAAGGCGTCGGTACCGAGGTGGTTTTTGAGGTAAATGGCGCCCAGCATGATGCAAAAGCCAATGATCACCAGGCTCCACAGGGCGGGGGGTGGCCAGTGCCAGTTGGTGGCCGCGTGGGCCAGGCTGGGCAGGGCTTCCAGGTCGCGCCGCAGGTAAAAGTTAAACACCAGGATTGGGAGGGCGATGGCGGTGAGGTGTGGGGCAAAATGAACCCCCCAACTACTCAGTGCGCCCGATAGGGCCGCTCCGATCATGCCGCCCAGACTAAAGATACCGTGGCAGGTTGACAGGATTCGTACCCCATCGCGTTGTTCGATGGCACTGGCGCAGTTGTTCATGGCAATGTCGAGCAGGCAATTGAAGAAGCCAACTCCCACAAAAGCGGCGATCAGTCTGGGCACCGCGGGGGCCCCCGCGACGCAGGGAACAAAAAGCGCCAAGCCGATGATGCTCAGGTAGGTCGCCCGACCGCCCCGCAGCCCTTGAAAAAGGTAATTGCTGAGGGCCGTTGTGATCAAGGCACCCAGCGATACGGCGAGTAGGCAGCCCCCCAATTGGCCGTCACTGAGGGCTAACTTCTGCTGGAATTCGGGCAGGCGAGCGATCCAACTTCCAAAGAGCAGGCTCATCGCAAAAAAGGCGAAAGCCACCGGGCGATTGGGTGGATGCCACCAAAACTGGCGGAGGTGGTCAAACATGGTCAGGACTTCTTTTTCCACTCCTAATATCCGAATAGAATGGCCCCTTTTTTACAACTAAATTGGCCATGTTTGATGCCATATTGACCGCATAAGAACTTAGTACTTTGTTTTTCGGTTAAAATAGGCGAAATTAAGGACGAGCCCCAGCCTATCTTCCGACTAGGACTTTGGGGAGTATTCAACAACTGACTATCATGAAAAAACCGGTTTTAGAAAAGGTCTTGCCCGGCTTTGGCAGCTCCTTTACCATCAAAAAATACGAGGGCCACCACCGCTGTCGGACGGAGTTTTGGCACTTCCATCCGGAGTACGAGATCGTCTACATCACCAACGGTAGCGGCAAGCGGCACGTCGGCAACCACATTTCTCACTATCAAGAGGGCGATCTTATTTTTCTGGGACCCAACCTGCCCCATTTGTCCTTTACCGACGACCTACTTGAGGCCCACACCGAAGTTGTGGTGCAGATGCGTGAGGACTTTTTGGGCTTAGATTTGTGGAAAAAACCGGAGTTTGCCCTCATCCGGCAGTTGTTCGAGCGCGCCCGCCAGGGGCTCAGTTTCTACGGCCGGATCAAGAAGGAATTGGGCCAACAGTTGATGAGCCTCAACGAGCTCCCCTCTTTTGAACGGGTGATCGCCTTGCTCAATATCTTGCAGCGCCTGGCGACCGCCAGCGAATACGAACTACTGCAGGCTCGGGGTTTTGCGCTGGAGACCAATGCCCAGGACCGCCAGCGGATTGCCTCCATTTACACCTACGTTGAAGCCCACTTCCAACAAAGCATCACCCTAGAGGCGGTGGCGAATGAAATTAGCATGACGGTACCCGCCTTTTGCCGCTATTTTAAGAAAATGACGGGCCGCACCTTCACCCAATTCGTCAACGAATACCGGGTGGCCCACGCCAGTCGCCTACTCGCCGAGGGAGCCGAAAGCATCTCCTCCATTTGCTTCGAGGCGGGCTTCAATAACTTTTCTCACTTCAACAAACAGTTTAAAAACATCACCGGTAAGAGCCCGACGGCCTACCGCAAGGCGCTCAAGCGGCTGGTGGTGAATGATTGAGCGGGTGGAGAATGGCTCATTTTACCCATTGTCCTCGGGGAGTTGCTGATCGTCGCTTGAGTGGGCTCCGGGGGGGGGCTTGTTGGTTGGGGCTGGACAGAGGATAGAAGAGTAGGGAAGAATTTTGAACGAAGGGTGGGGCGATGGGAACGGAATGGAACGGAATGGAACGGAATGGAACGGAATCAAGGCAGACTGTGGACCAAGGTGGGAATTTGGTGGCGGGGAATAAGGCTTGAGCGGAGAAGGCAGATTTTGGGGCTTGGGTGGGCCCACCCT
>ERZ1740065.2301-NODE-2301-length-11826-cov-14.940192_pt1 | contig 11826 bp, 11 predicted proteins | sample MGYA00581738_ERZ1740065 | MGnify/ENA primary metagenome ERZ1740065 (study PRJEB43018, sample SAMN04849749) | marine metagenome | isolation source: floating plastic debris | place: Pacific Ocean | collected 2008-09-01 | study: EMG produced TPA metagenomics... | reverse complement strand
TACGAGCTTTCACTGGGCGGCTCACAGACGTATAAAATCTGGTTACCATTTATAGTTGTATCCCCTCTCCCCTTCCTCCCCCCCCCCCCCCCCCCCTTCCGTCACATCCGCATGTGAGGGAAGAATAAAATAAGCTGCATCCATGCAAACATGAATATTTTATTAGATTTGTGATCGCAGTGTTCGCTACCTCTGGGCGGAGTTTTGTCCGACTGAAAATAGTTTGGGATATGTTGCAAGGTCGCGAACTCGCTTTATCAGCCGGAGATGAAGATTACTCGTACATGCGCTACATGCAGTACCCATTTCAAAAGCAGCTGTCTATTGCGTTTGATGGCTCCTTCATTCTTTCATATCATCACATAATATCATCACACAATTTTAGGCAATATATTATATTGCCTAAAATTTTAGGCAATATATTATACTGCCTAAAATTGTCATCCTCTCTCTCTGCTTTACAGTGCCTGGTGCGGATTCACTGAGCGCAACTATGTTCTCTCAGCACTTACTGTCTGCCTCTGCTGGCTGGCCTATCTCCAATGAACCGGACCTCACACGCCAGGTTTGTTAGGCCACAGCATCTCCAGGTCTATTATGCGTATTACATTTATTATATATTCGGACCCAACTTGTCCAGCCTGGTATGCCACTAGCCTGGTATGCCGCTAGCGCTAGGATTCTCTAACACACTCCGCTCACATGTGCGCTGTAGTGTGTTTATATTTGTATGTTTGTATTAGGCTGGCTTGTTGAGATATTCATCCATAACATTTAAGTACTATATTATAGGAATTATAGTAGAAATACCAGAATAGGGCAGTATAATATGGGATGGGAGATATTTACACTTGTATGAAATACATATTCTCGATTCTAGTTATGCATGATTGTACTGCACTATTTTAGGGTACATGGGGCCCTTCCTCCGCTCTTGCTCAGCTCTTAGAGGAGCAGCGAAAGCAGCAACAGCTCAAAGATGAGAAACTTTGATAGCTCTCTTAGTTCAAGATATTTCACTCGGTTTAGGATTATTAATTTAATCTTATGACTTTCATAATTTTCCTAAATTTTTTGTGTCTATCCCTACTGCTGACTCTAACTACCAAATATATCCTCTGTTCCAATGCTACTTATCTCGTGAAGTTTACCTTGCCGGTTACCTTCGGTGCCGCTGGTATCCCAGCAGAGTGCGGATACGGTCACAACCAGTGCGGTTACCAGCATGGTGTAGTGCGATTACCAGTGCGGGATACGAGCTAGCACTGGGCGGTTCACAGACATGTAATATCTGATTACCGTTCATTCTAGGGCTGTAAGGATGTATCAATCGGTTCAATTAATCGCGTTTATTAGCCTCAATTCGATTATTTCTACTATCAATTATTATGAAACAGATATTCAATTAGCCAAGTGCTGCCATGAAGAACATGAAAACGTATTTCATCCCATTAAATGAGTGCAGTGCTCCCATTGCTGGAGACATTAATTATGGCAATGGGGGTTTGAGGTTACCACATCATGGCAACGGATAAAACACCACGGCAAGTGAGGCAGTTTTTTGTGTAAAGCTTCAAGCGATAAGTGTACTGTCACGGTAGGATCAAGCGCCCAAAGGCCAGTACTACCAACATGTGGGATCACATCAAGCCATGCAATTCATTTCTTCAAGCATCCAGTTCTGATCCATTGTACCTGGACACTGACACACTAGTAGAAATTACCAACAGCCATAGAACCGTTAAACTTTGGTCTGACATGACAAAGAGAAAACTATGAAAACCTTACACAGTATGTAACGAGTAAAGTAGCTCTTCAAACTGGCAAATAGTATATACGCAATAGAGCAAAAATATGCATATTGCATATTATAAGGTGGTAAATTCTGTGCGAGATAGGAGATTGCTGTTTCGCAGGTGGTAAATTCTGTAACAGGTGGTGTTTGAAAATAGAGGTGGCCGCTTTAGGCCATGGTAGTGTTCTCATCTGCTGGTGATGTTGGAATGCAGGATGCAGGAATTTTTTTGATTGACGCTCAGGCCATCAACCAGTAGCTGTCAGAAGGGCAGCTTGCATCTGTTGACTGTATAACATAGATTAGTGATGCCAACTGATGTTTGAGTGGCTGTGTGATGAGTGCAGTAGTGGTTTCTTTTATCTATTTACTACTGGCTGAAAAAAATAGTTGAGGCAGATTTTTTGGCTAACGCTTGAGCATCAGTTGCGTCAGCCCAAATCCAGCCTTGTATGGGGGTCGTGTTGTAAACATAGCCGCCCTGCTATGTGGGTCTGTCTGTTCCAGCATGGAAGCAAGACCACTTCTGCCCTTTGGCCTTTTATAGGGTTCTGATCATAATCATGACTGAATGCATGACAGTCATGACCAAGAATATTCCAAAACGCGTGTTATATAATCGTCTGACTGTATGTGGCATCGGCCGATTGGGAATCATGTCCCCCTGCAGCATGGCGAGTAATCAGGAGTCATCTCCCCTTGATCTGAGTTGTATCACTTGCACCTCGGGGCGATGTCGGAGGTCCAAAGGCGATTTGACCTGCGGGCTGCCGTTGGCAATACTGCAGCATCCCCCTATTGTAGAGTTGTCTCACCCTGCTCGGCAACAGTTGATTGTAGTTGTCTCCCATGCATGGTGCTGGGTAATCGGGAGTCGTCCCCCTGGTCCGAGTTGTCTCCCCTTGCACCTTGAAGCAAAGTCGGGGGTCATGGTCGATTTGCCCCGCGGGCCTTCGTTAGCGAGATTGAGGCGCCCCCAACTAGTCGTCTCCCCATGTGTGGAGTCATGTCCCCTCACGACGTGCGTCGAGGTCGGCGGCGGAGCAGACTGTCTAATCAGGAGGCTGGAACATACACGCATGTTCGCATATTCGCATAATCGTACGCACGCTACGTCTTTACGGCCCCACCACACGGGAGCAAGTGTAGCAAGTAAATGGGTGAGCGAGTGTACGAATGAGCGAGCATTGAGTTTCACACGGCTCTACTCTGAAAGCGCAAATAGCGTGACCTAGTTAGCGTTCACCAATAAGAGCAACTTGTTTATTTGATGCGATCCAGTTGTGATCAAATATGGAACGCATGAGTTGTTGTTGCTGAGGAAGAGATTGCTGCCGTTGAAAAAGCGCAGACAATCGAGGAGGCAATTTTGGGTGCATCCTGTTAACGAACAACAAGAACAGTGTGGCATTTATAACAATCTGCTACAAGAGATGCAAAATGACAATGCTCCTGAGAGACACGACAGGTATTTACGTATGACCAAGCACAGCTTCAACCACCTGCTAGAAATGATCACACCATTGATCAAAAAGGATGATATGAATATGAGGGAAGCTATCATTTTTGGTCTAAAGCTGGAGGAAACGTTACATCATCTTGCTAAAGGTGTATCGCAAACTAGCATTGCAGACCATTATCGATTAGGCGGGTCAACAGTTTTGCAAATTATTTATGACACAAGTGAGGCTACATACAAAGTGCTGCAGCCAATATGCCTAATACCGCCCTCTGGACCAGCGGAATGGAAGTCTGTGGCAGATGGGTAAATATTGTTTAGTACATTTGAATCAATTGGCTTTTGATTGTAGGTACTCGATTTCCAATTTTTATTTTCATCAGATTCTTTAAGAGATGTAACTTTTCCATCGTTGCATTGATGGAAAGGCTGCATTGATGGAAAGGCTGCAGTGATGTAAAGGCTGCATTGATGGAAAGGCTGCATTGATGGAAAGGCTGCATTGATGGAAAGCATGTCAACATTAAAAAAACCAAGTAACCCTGGATCAGTTTTTCACAACTAGAAAAGCTTCAACAGCATCGTTCTAATGGCTATCTGCGACTCACAGTATAGGTTTGTCATAGTGGATGTCGGGCAAAGTGGGTCAAACAACGATGCTGGAATCTGGGAATCTTCACCTCGCTCTGTAGGGCTAGAAAATTGTTTGTTTTCTGAGATCTAAGGGACTGTTCACATTTTATGTAATATATCGAAAGTTTCATATTGTTCAGGCCGAGTGAATCTGTCTGATTCATGCCAGCTCCCTGAAAAATAGTCTCCACCATTTTCAAGTTGGTTCGGTGACTGCACCAGAACAGGACACCATCTGCTTATCATACGCTCTCTTGTAAATCCTGGGTGTATCTCGTAGGTTCTTCCACTTTCGTTTCACTGAATCCACTAACAAATGGCAAGAATATCTTAGGTAACAAACAATGTAGGATACAGATATTTATACTGTCAGATAGATATGTAGATGACAAGGAAGCAGATGTTGAAGCCTCACCCTGTACCTTCCTATTGACAGCAGTAGCAATGTAGAGGTCAACCAATCTGTTTAATACTCCCTCGTGATCGTGGCTGTCTGGTGTGACAGGTTGCTGCACTGATTACCCCTACATAATGTCGGTGTGCTCCTCCAGTATTCTTGTCTTGACGTCATTCTGTTATGGATATGTAAGCGTATACTATGTTTTGGCAGCAGGCAGCGGGTACCACAACACAACGTCTCCTCCAGCATCATGCATGTATTTTTTACGCAGCTCTTTTATTAGTATACACAGGATCTACGCTCATCATTCTCGTGTCATGCACGAGTTTTTCCATTCAGTCCTGCAAAATGTAATGAGAAATCAGAATTTTTTACTATCATGTCGGCATGCTAAGTGCGGACTAAGCGTGGACTAAAGCCAGGTTAACACAGGTGAGCATGAATAGGTCCACAAGCCGGCGTAAGAAAAAGAAAATGCTGAGAAATCCTGGCCAGTTGGTTGATTGCAATGTAAATAATTATTTATTTCTATAGAGGAGGCTAATAATCAATTGATGGAAGTGTCAATTGCTGTGGACCATAAACTCCTAGTGTCAGAAACTGAACCAGAATCTTGAAATCGAGTTTTTACGAAATACAATCGCATCTTGTATTTTGACTTTATATCACTGTATGCAGGGAGAGAAGCAAACGTGCCTCAAACAGGATGTGGCGAGTGAAGTTGTGTCCGAAATCTTGATGGCAGATGCAGGAGATTAGACGGAGAAGAATTTTTGCGACAGAAGGAGCAAACCCATGGTGCTACAAGAGTTGCTAATCGAAGCTACTAACCGAGCCATGATCCTGTATGTTAGGGTCATTAGTAGAAGTATATTAGCTGAGCAAGTTCAACTGATCAGTGACTCATAGCGCTAAACTAGGCAATGATTTCCTGCAGAAAAAATATAGATATAGTTTGCCAAAGGTTTCCAGGAAGAAGTCTATACTGGGGCTACTAGCTACGAAAGAGGCTACTAGTTGTTGAATGAGGCTAACTTGGAGCGGCCTTGAGAGTCGGAAAATCAGTATTGGCTGTGTGATACACGAATAGTCTGTACTTCTAATCGTGCTAACATATTATCTTTGTATTTGTATGAATTCTTTTCGCATTCGCTTGAATCATTGAGTCCGCAACGTGCAGGCTCCACTTGCAGTGGAACACTGTAGAATGCGCCTATTGCTACTCGAACAGAAAAAAACAAAATTTATTTTAGAAACGCGTCTCAAAGCTCTGTGTGAGGATTTAAAATAAATGACTTGCATGTATTAGCATGTGACGACCGATAAGTATGCCACAAATTAGTGCTGGTTCAATGAGGATATTGCTGAGATTTTTCGAAAAGCCGTTCCGCCACAACATTTTGGGCCAACACTGCCGTAAAAACATTGTGTAGTTGTGAATAAGGCAGCACAAAAAGCAGGTATCATAGGGCATTAAACTCTACCTCTACTTGAAATTAGTTTTCCATCGACATTTTCTCAAGCCTTAGAAGGTGTGTGAGTCACAACCTCAACTTTACTCTGACCAGCCGATGTCACCAGCTGGCTATTTATATGGCTTGAAAGGGCAATCTTTTATAACTATAGTGTAAGCGTCCAGAGTGACTGAACTATCCTAGACACTATAGGTGTGACATTTATGTATGTGGATTCTCTGAAAGCGCTAGTCACAAATAGCTTGTGTCCTTGACACCGATAACCTCACCGTATCTGGTATGCATGTGTATCTCACCTCGATACTATCTCGCCTAAGCAAGAATGTTCGCTCTGGTATTTATGCCTTCAGATAGACCAGCCCCAGAACTTCAGGATCACTTTAGGTCGGAGCTGCCTGTTAAAGCCATTAGATCTATACAAGTTAAGCGATTTTTCATGAACCGTCTCAACTTTATTGACAATGTATACGTTCTCCAGTATTAAATAGTGCAATAGATTAAAGTATATAAAGTATAAAAGTATATAAAAGGTCTCACCAATTCACATGGTCACAAGATAGCAGTAGGCTGAACTCAAAAGTTGACTGTGAACTGTCCTCGTTCACAGCACAGTGGATAAGCCTGCGTATACTTAGTGCATTGGTCCAATGGTTCTGTTCTACTGGAACAACTCTGTGCAGGAGCATCTACCTCACCAACGATACTACCTTAAGCGATATTAGTGTAAACCATTAGACATGTAAACATGGAGATCAATCTCGTTGGGTGCGACCCAAAAATGATCAAGCGATCTGTCTCCCTCTTTTACTTGCAATGGTGGTTAGTAGAACCCATAACTATATTCACCCGTCTTGAACCAATGCGCTTAGAATAGGCAGACACATTTGTCATATTTTTTATTGGACTTTCATAACCTAATGCCATCTCAAGGTCTCGACTCGCCTCAATAGGAAGCCACTCATTTCATTCAATCTCAATGTTGCATATTCTAGAAGTTTTATTGTAAACATTTTTAATGTGCAGAGCTCTGTTGACAGCAGCTACCAAATCTTCCCCACTATGATAGTATCTATCTGGTATAGTGAGGAATAGTTTCCTTTCATTACTTATTAACATTATTTTCCTCTTTGCACATCATACCATTATTCCAGAAATTGAATCTCTGCTAATCCAACCTTCCACTTCCCAGTGGGCATGTCAATTGAATGAGGAAGTTCTGCTGTGAACGAGGCTCAAGTATTTGATGGGTGATGTTCCATTGAAGCATTGGATGGTAAAACAATCCTTGTCTTGACGCAAATGAGTACTTAGTTGGGTCTCATAAATTTTTATAGTCTGGCCTTATCCACCTAAGAATCGTAACTAGGAGGGTATCCAACCCATCTAATTAGGTGCTGAATCTTACCTTTCACTTGACTTTCTCCTGAAACATTCAATTTTGTATCATCTGTGATTGTAATTCTTTGCAGCTCTAGCTCCTACCACATACCATTGAGCTCTTTCCCTGAATGTTCTTTGAGAGAGTACACAGGTGGGTTGGTGTCGTACGCTCTTGCTTTTTTAAACACTTTCACACTCGAGTTTGGTTAGTACCCTTTGTCAAATATCATGCTATATTTAGAAATCCTGACTGTATCACCGATCTTGAACTTGTGTTTTATCTTTTCACACCGTCTCATTGGTTCTCCTCTAATCAACTTTATTGACACACGACTACCAACGAACTGACTTACTACTGACTACTGGACAGAAAACAGTTTGCATATGAAACCACAACATAATCAGATCTCCAGTTATCAAAGCTGACGAATAGGATGTTGGATTGTAGGCTACGCTACATTTCACTACACTACACTTCCCCTTGATCTCAAAATCATTGAGGGATCTAACCAACATCGGTCGGTCGTCCGCTGTTGGGGTCTCTGCTCTCTGACTGATGGTATGGCGGCTTCCTGGTCTACATCCTGGTCATTCCCATTGTTGTTGTTGGCACTGCCACCATTCTCCATTCCGCCATATTGCCCGAGATCTTCATCATCAGCTTGACCACCAACCACAGCAGCTACATGTCCACGGTCACACTCCACCTCCATCTCCATGCACTGTTGCTCACCATCGTTGCGCCTCCGCTGCTCAGCAAGTCTCACATCAGCCACATGCCGGTTCACTCCATTGATCTCTGCAACTTTGTCAGACATCACTTTGGTGAGCCTACCACACCTCCACTTTGTGTCACACCTGGCCTTGCCATGCTTCACATAGACTTGATCTCCAACTCGGTAGGGATTAGCTCCAGTCACTTCAGCTCTCAGGTCTCCTGGTCTCCCCTCTCTTCTAGGTTCTCCAGGCAGTCGAGTCTCATAGCTGTAAAGGGTAACAGCCGGGATCACATTGGCAGAGTTGGAGTGTTGTTGTACCAGAAGACCATATCCTCAACACCCCGTCCTGACCTAGCCACCATTCGTTTAATTGTCCTATGGTTCCTCTCCACTATTCCATTGCCAGCGTGCTTGTATGCACAGCAAAACACCACTGACACACCCCATTGGCTCAGGAAGCTCCTCGTCTTGGAACTTTTGAAGCATTGACCATAGTCGCACCTCCAGTGGACCCTCTCCAGAAACATTCTTCTGAAGAGTCGAATCGCCTGGTCAGCAGTCTCATTGGCCATTGACATCCATATCGCAAATCTGCTAGGGCCACAGTCAACTACCGTTAGATAAGGTTTGCCACCTACATATGCCACATCTGCTGCTATCCGCTGCCAGTTTGCATCCACATCTAAATGGCCATGTTCCCATGTCACTGGTGCAGGGTCGACCTGTCTGCACACTTGACAAGCTCTCACTACCTCTGCAACCAGCGCCCGATCTGCCATTATCTGCATCCTATCGAATACATGCATGGTTCGCTCAACTCTCAAGTGATGCCTGTTGTGGAGTTTCACAACACTTTGTCTCTGCCCTCCTACCCCCATTGCCACAACCCTCTCACCACCTCCCTGCCTCGACACAATCTTTGAGACCCTCTGCAACCACCTCTTGGCGATGCAAGTGAGAGCATCAGCAACATTCCATTCTCATGGAACGAGCTTTATCGACATCGTGAGTCCATACTCTTCAATCAGCTGACTAATGGTCTCTAGTCTCCATTTTACAACCATCTCGCTCAGACCACTGACCTTTGGTCTTTTAGTGTCCTCCAAAACAGAGCGGATCCAGCCATAAACACTTGCTGAGTCTGTCATTAGCTGCAGCTCTCGTACTCTCCACTTCAATGCCAGGCTTATTCCTTTGATGGCTGCTTCTAGTTCTGCTACATTTATGTGGGCGACATCCCTCCTCAATCATGCACAATCTTCCGCCACGTGGCTATCTATCTGCAAGCAACAGCCCACTGACAGACTGCTGGCATCACACCATGTCACACCACCTTCTCCACCATTGACTTCCCACACTCCCTTCACCGGATCCTCCTTAGACACCTTCGCCAGCACTTCTCTAATAATTTCCTCAGTATAGGCTGGTATTTTCTCATCCCACTTGGCGTCACCAGCCGTCCTGATGAAGCTACAGGCAGTCCTCAACCACCCAGCTATTGGCTAGTGTCCTACTAGTTTTCCACATATCGAGAGCAGTTTCCTCTTAGTCGTACTCTCCGCTAACAGAGGAACCTTACTATCCCTACACCACACAAACCTCCTATCTCCTGGATCTCTCACCCTCACACCCAGTACTCCTAGCGTCACAGAGGGGTTCAGGCTCCTTAGTCACCAGTCCATAGTGAAGCAGCAGCTGTCTCACCTTCTCAACTGTCACCACACTTTCATTTACCCATATGTCATCAATATAATGATCTGTCCCGTTCTTTACATCAGCATCTTGAGACAGAACTGTTCATGTTCTGTTCACACCGCGTCACTGGTTCTCCTCTGATCAACTTTATTGACACACGACTGCCAACAAACTAGCTCACTACTGACTACTGGACAGAAAACAGCATCCATATGAAATCACAACATAATTAGATCTCCAGTTATCAAAGCTGACGAATAGGATGTTGGATTGTAGGCTATGCTACATTTCACTACACTACAGTATTGAAGTTGCCAGATAACTTCTTGGTTCTCTCTGTTGATATCATTAGGGGTTGTGTTGATGTCAGAATGAAATGTATTGTTGCAGGAATCAACTAGATCTGGTAATGACTCTATATATCTAAAAAAGAGTTTAAGTGAGTGAATGACCTTTGATGGTCCATTGCACTCGTTCTACCAAAGATGCTTTTATCTCATCGTTTTTGGAGGTGTAATAGTTTACTCCGTATGTTTTTAGGACAGTTTGAAACAGCGTTTTAAATAACTGGTTTTAATAACTCTTGTAAACAATTTTCTACTGAACACATCTATTACAAAAAGAATGTACTTGTAACCATTATTGTGAGTAGCTAGATACCTTAAATCAGTTAGATCAATCTGTCACAGATCCTCAATACCGTTAATTTTGTATTGTCTCCTTCGAAATTTGTTTGGCTGGTTTTATGTTGGTATCTCTATCTTGCAACCAGTTCTATTGCTTCCGTTTTGGGTAGGCGTTTTAACCCTCCGCCTAACTTTTTCTTACCTCCGAAGTTGGAAGAATTTGACGCGGTGAAGTAGGCATGGTTAAGATACTTGTGCGCTTGTTTGGACGGTGAGTTACGTTTGTTATTTCTTTTATTTGTTCTCGTCATATCTCAAAGTCACCCAGTTATCTATTGTCCGCTCCTGGAATGAGGTCGTCTAGTACTGATAGGTTTTGATGAGGACGATGGTGTTAAACGACTTTAAATTCTCTTGCCTACTAACTGAGGTGGAATGCGTTGGTTCAGAAAGTAAGCTAACTCATACCACCCTGGCATAGCACCCAGCTTGCTCCTTGAATTCATGGCTTCATTCAATGCATCAGAAATATAACTGTGAGAAATTCGTTTGGTGTCTACATATATTTCACTGTTTTTGGCTACATGAAACCGAGGGTCAGATTTCAAAATTGCTAACAACTTTTCTGCTTTGTTGTGAAATGGTTTTGTTATTTTTAACAGGGTTGTACTGATGTACATCATATTCAGCTGATTCACTACGCTTCATTTCGTCTCTGGTACTGGTACTGGTACTGGTACTAGTCAACTAGTGCGCGGACTGAAATTCCGTTAGTAACTTGTATTCCAAAATGTGTTGTTCCTTATTCAAGTTGTTAGTGTTGATTACGTCCAGCAAACGTTTGTCTAAGTTTCTGATTACTCTTTGTTCTCGGGGTAATGTTCCTTCCTTTGAAGTGAACTGGTAACAGTTACCAAGTAATGGCTTTAAAGAGTCGAGCAAGTGGAACTTTTTGCATGTTTTACTCTTGTTGGCAGGCGCGCCTATACATGCGCGCCTGCATTACACCACATTTAGTCCGCAATTAGTACAGTACAGGTGCGCCTGTGTTACGCCGCATTTAGTCTGCAATTAGTCCGCAATTAGTACAGGCGCGCACGAATAGGCCCGCCTGCCAACATAACAGTAAAAAATGCCGACATTTCCGATAAAACCATTTCCTTGCAGAATGTTGTGGCATATTTCTAAGAAGCTATTCATTAGTTCTGGCTGGACATCTTTGACAATTGCATTGGAATGTCTCTTATCAGAGCTCGCTAGGAAATGCAGCACTCAGGCAATCTTCTTGATACGAGCCACTCATGATGGATGTTACTGATCAGAATATTGGTACTGTAATGTTTTAGACAGTTCTTTAGACAAATAAATATAGGTTTGCTCATCCGGAAATATACAGGTCTTCAGTCTGTGTCATTATTGCGTTGAATCAGTGGCTGCTGAAAATTGAGACGCTTCCGAGGTCACTAGTACAATGGTTAGAAATAAACGTGAAATACTCGTCCACCTACCGAAGTCCAGATCCGCCACGATTTTCGTGGCTGCCCACCTCCACCAAATTTTTTCTGGATCAGAACTACCATTCAGGAGATGACAACTCTAAATAGTGTAGACCGATAAATCCGCCCTAAACTGTTTTTACTGATC
>ERZ1740065.2300-NODE-2300-length-11828-cov-15.534188_pt1 | contig 11828 bp, 11 predicted proteins | sample MGYA00581738_ERZ1740065 | MGnify/ENA primary metagenome ERZ1740065 (study PRJEB43018, sample SAMN04849749) | marine metagenome | isolation source: floating plastic debris | place: Pacific Ocean | collected 2008-09-01 | study: EMG produced TPA metagenomics... | reverse complement strand
GTGAGCGTGAGCGTGAGCGTGAGCGTGAGCGTGAGCGTGAGCGTGAGCGTGAGCGTGAGCGCGGATAGGCATGGGAGTGAGCGCGAAACTCGACAGGAGAATGAAAAAGACCCATTAGATTTAGTATATAATCTAAAGAGGTATGATATGGGTCGGGTTCAAGGTCGGGGTCGGGTCAGGCTGCAGTTTAGATGTGGATGTAGTAAGAAAGACTCAACATGCTTAGTCTATGAGTAGTAAATAGGCTACAGATAAAACAGACAAAGATTCACTTCTGATCCTATGTCAATAATGTTTTTCAGACGAGGTTGTTGATGAGACTGAGCTCCCTGCCTACAATCTACCGCTATCAACTGATAATTATGTCTATCAAGACGCACTGCCGAAGCTCGGAGACCTCACACTGTGTATTTGGTTCCAGTCTGTTGACAGGGACATGACTGTACAGATTTGGCCGACCATATTCAGTATTTCCACACGTACGTCGCCAACTGACAGCTAGTCGGTTCAGCTCTGGGTACTCCCTTTATTTTGTTGGTTAAAGCACTCTTGCACTTGAGCTGGGAGCACACCCAAACGGAGGGCAAGCAGCAGCCACCGTTCAGCTTCAAGTGAACATAAGCTTCCTTGATGGCTGCACTGCAGGATGTACTGTTGAAACAACAAATCACAATAAGTGCTAAAGGACCAAGCGGTACAAGCAAAAATATTATACTTGCTTAAACACACGTGAACAGTCTGAAAGCACCCACATCTGCATTATTTTGGCATCTTTTACTCCTCTATTGATCGGCGCACAGGGATCATGCACTGGTTTTAAGCCAATATTAAGCGTATATTACGGCTATGTTCTTCCTGTGTTTGTCCAGACTTATAATACTTTCATGGTGTTAAGCTTAGGCTTAGGATCGGTGAAAGCAGACGAACACAGGAAGAACATACGCATGATATAGGCTTAATGATCACGGCGCGCCGATCGATAAAAGAGAAAAAAATTTGAGAGTCAATTTTTGTCATAATCATGTAGGTGCGTTCCCATATTCCTCCAGCTCATATACTTGAAGTAATTTAAAGTTTTGTTTAGATCATCAGGTTATTGCTAGGTCAGATTTGCCAGGTTATCACAAAAACCAAGCACGGGTATCCGAGATGCTTTTACACAGCTCGGTAACTATCCTTGGTTACAACGCTAAATCCATTTGCTCATTGGACCGGGTCGCAGCAGAGGAAGCCAATCATGTGCTAGCAAATTGCGCACTAGTACCAGTAGAGACCTTTCTTGAGATCAAAGTAATGGCCATTCACAGACAGAGTTTGTCGGCTGTTGTTTCGATTTTATTAGCAGTTAATGAATATTGTAAGAATATTATATAACATATTTAGAATGTAAAATTACGATAAATCAGCGTAATATTGGAGTTTACAGAATGGTTGTTCCTCGACTAACTGGCCAGTCCCAGGAGCAGGATATGGACGGTCTACCATTTATAAAATGGGCTTGGGACGTTTAAAAATCATGTACATATATCAAAGCCTCGATTCAGAGGTTTGTGGACAGGGTGAGTCCCTACATGAGTTGAGAATATACTGCAATCCAAGTAAGCATATTTGCTGAAGAACAGCTAGTTTTACAACAATTTATCTCATGTTTGGTTGATTTAATACTGGCAGGGCTGACTATATACAATGCTTACAGATTACGGCGAACTATCTCTGAACAAAACTGTGAATGAGTCCTCTGCAGTATAAATGTGCATTGTAAACTGCTATGTTATCTCCTCCATAAAAGCTTCGTTGACAATATCCTTCGGTCTCACCATCACTTGCACACTCAACTCATTACTAACTTGACTCACATATCGTGGGCTTTTGTGCATTCCACGATGCACTAAACAAAAGCAAATCCGAGCGGAAAATGGCTCTGTAGGCAAAGCAAAAACCAGGTAAAAAATCTGAGGTCGGGAATGGGAGTTGCCTCCCTTCTCAATAACTAGCCTTTCCCGAAGGCTCGAAACCCGGCAACTTGTAGCCTGAAGTAAATTCTATTCGCTGATTCATTGATATATATATTTCAACTCAATAGGCATGCAATTAAGTAATTGAAAATATTCGGCTTTTCTGAACATGTGCACTAATGGCGACAAAAGCGTTTAACCAGCGTTTACTCAGTGCTCGCCGAAGCTGCGAAAGCGATAAAGGTTTCGGTGAGGCGCTAGCCTTTAATTTCTCAGAACTGATGTCTCCCGAGTACGTGCAGTCAGTGATGCCTTCGGAATCGAACGTTTGGCCATTTAAACGCGTTTGCATACCGAACACGCCTAATGTATATTATTGACAGCAGCATTACTTTTTGCAGCTGGAGAAACGAATGCATTTCTGGCTGATGTTAGAGACAGCACCATCGGAATTTACATAGACAACAACAAAAAAGCGTTCACTGACCCTAAACTCAACAAAACCATCATAAACACTCTTCACCATCACTGCTTCGTATTCAAACCTGGATCTTTCGTCAAGGTGATATACTTCAGTGATTGCTATCGTTTTGCATTTTGGAATGATCTTATGGTATCATGTATAATAATGAATGACAAATTGCTCTTATACGCTGTGCTAGACTAAGTTGAAGGTCTTTGTTTGATAATGAGGTCAAGGTCTTCGTTTAATCTTGATAGTATTAAATTGCAGTGGTATGTAGACTATCAGACCCCAGGAATGCTGGAACTGGCCGGATCGCTGCCGTTATCCAACGGTTTGACTCTACGTAATGGATACTTTATTCTCTTTCATGACCAAGATAGCCATGGTAAGATATTGGGGCGTTTTTTACTCTTATTTCAGTAGGGGCACATGTTTTATGCCGCATTTATTTTGGGATTAGCCCACAACTAGTAAAGGCATGGCTACCAACAAAAGAGTATAAAATACTGATATTGTCAACCAGGCTACGGAGAGTGTTTTTGTAATAAGCCAATCTTACACAGCAATAATAAGCAAAAAGTAATTCTGATCACAATGAACAGAGAAGATAATGTGAAGTTGATGTAAAGCTGATGTAGATGGAAGAGCCCAAAATAGTTTAATTTCCAGCGAAGCAATGTCTTGTGAGGTGAAAGCATGCCACACCTTTCCAACTAATATTAGCTGTATTCAAAGTACAAATTTATTCGCCGTATTTATGACCTGTTGTGGAAAATAAAAAGTTCGGCTAATCTGAATATGTGGATAAATAATAATGATAATAATAATAACAATATAATAATAATAGGAGCATTGGATTAGCGTTTACTCATTTCTCCGAACAAATACAGTGAAACCTGCGATAGGGATAGGGAAGCCTGTGATAGGGTGCAGGCATTTAATTTTGTGGCCATATTTTTATAATAAATGCGGTGTGGTTAGTCCTGTACATTGATTATTCAGGCGGGAGTCTTTCCATTGGCGATGCCATGGCTGGTCTGGCAGCTGATATAAACCTATGGGACTACGCAATGACTGAGCAGGAATTGACTGATGTTAACGGACTGTCACTTCAAGGCAATGTTATCAATATGGAGACACTGAAAACAGCAGGACTTGTATCCTTCACCTCAGTCACTGCGGCGAGAAGAACTCTTTACAGCAGTGAGTACAGCTGACTCGAAGAACTTATCGTACTTAATGGACAACCTGAAATATTGATCAAATTCTTGAAATTTCAACGTTGAAAGAAATTCAATGGAGTTGAGCCCAATAATTTAGGCGTGTTTTTTACTGGAGGAAACAAAAAAGCTCCTGGAGATTTCCTGTGGACAGAAATTATCTACCACCTGAAAGTAGCATAGCGCAAGATATTTTTCATATTCTTTCCACGTCTGGTAGGAGTGAACAGTACAGCTATTCCTAACTTCCACTGTTCTCCACTGGATCTTGTAAGAGTCAAATTGCTCTGATGGAAAGACATAAAAAATTTCCTGAATTACTTCAACTAATCTAGGCCGCTATTTGGAGTCTGGATACCCTTGAGATGTACCAATCCTCGGCGTTCATAGTAGATACGCCCCTGAAACCTTCATATGACCAGTTTTCTAGGCTTCTTGATTTTTGTCATTCTCGTGTCGATTCTCGCGCCTACTCCCGCGCCTATTTGTGCTGACTCCCGCATACTCCCGCCTACGCGCGCTCACTCCTGCACATGCTGATGCACAAATATTGACGGGAGAATGGTAAAAGCCGGTTTCTTTCCTTAAAATTTTGTTCAAATTTGAAAGCAAGATGCTGGCATAGCCGACCAGGCAGTCAGATACATGACAGCAAACGTATTTCCTTCTGAGAGGATACCGAAAATGGGGTGAGAAAGTCATTTACTTAAGTCTATGCTTGCAATACAAGAACTGAAACTATACCAGGAGTAACGGTTTTTGTGATTCTTTAGGCATCATGCTCACACTAGAAATTAACTAACCTCACAGTGTAACTGGTGACCTGGAAACCATATATCCAGTAGCAGCAATGTAGAAAAGTGAGAAAATCCTAGCGCAGAGAGAAGAGGCAACCCTACTAGTTGCCTGAAGTGTCACCAAAGCTCCCAAAAACTGAGTCAAGCTTAGTGCTTGCATAGCCAACAAGCCCAGCTGTCAGACAGCAAGGCTGCCAATACCCCAATAGCCAGTGAGCCCAGCCCCACCAAGCCAAACAGTCAGACAGCAATGCTGTCAATACCCCAATAGCCAGTGAGCCCAGCAGACTGGCAGAGCAACGCTCTTCTTTGTTACACTGGTTTGCATACACTGCCATATGTCATTCACCTATAGACTTGACCTTGGGAGGGATCACTACCTGCGGCCTACTAAAGCCTACCTAGGAACGCCTGTGCAAGCTTTATCAGGAGTTCGCTAGCAATTGCTAGAAAGCCTAGTTGGCCAAAAAGGCAGGCATATGCAGACAAAAGGATAATGACAGGAAAATCACCAAAAGATACCGTAGTTACGGTAGAACGTTTCCGTTTTTGTTTCTGAACTTTTCTGTTGCAGATCTTAACATCATAAGCGACAGAAAAGTGACTGACAGAGGTCGATATATGGCGCTCTGTAATCTACCTGGTATGCGTTCCACATCCATGGTAGTAGAGATATATATGAACTTGCCAGTCAGTAGATGTGTCCACTTCTGTCTGAGCAACGACTACTGCACTTCAGTCAACCACTTCACCACTTCTGCCGGAGTACCAACTTGTGAGCTGAATGACGATGTGGAGACAGAGCAAGTTGTGATACAGGAGGATGCCCGCTATCGGCATCTGACTACGGCTAGTTGCGGTGTTATAATGCGCCATCTTTCCGGCTAGACAAACACTGGGTCCATCAGCACTAAAACCTTTGTTATGAAAACCGTTGGTGCATACATATAGTAGAGTCAAAATGCAAAATTTCTGAGGAGATTCTATCCCATGAAAATTTTTAAAATTGTTCATCTCCGATCACGCCAGTGTTCCCTGCGCTCTATAGCTAACCCAACTGCAGCAAAAGTGGACTAAAGCCAGTGTAACAAGGAGATAACACTGGTCTATAACCGGCATATAACACTCGCCTTCGAATGCTGATAGGAGAATGAGAAATGTGACAGTTTCATCCCATTACGAGATAAACATATGACATTAATCCTTTAACTAAAGTAGCCAGTTTATGATATCCGTTTCACTTTTGTTCTTTCACCTGTTTACTTCTTTCAAAACATGTGTAACATTGATGCATTTTGCAAATTTCTAATATTGCTGGCCTAACAATAGTTTTCTTGTCTCAGTAGTTCCTTCGAACGCTATCAAACTAAATACACTTTTCATTCTCAATTATATTAAAAAACCACAAACTGCACTAAGATTAATGCTTTGAGTTCTTCAAGTAGATCTATGGTTTTCCCAATGTATCACGTAGGGAAACCCATATCACACCGCTACTTTCAAATGAATAGCAATAAACAGATCTCAGACCTCATATTAATATTTCACACACTTTCCCAAATCTCAATTCTCACGTTTTTTATTCACGTATATATATACATGTCATTAAATGAAAGTCATGGGGAGCTCTCGTATACTTACAGGTACACACTGGCTTATGTACATGAGCTGTAAGTGTTTGGCCTAATATTCATGTAGGAAACCGAAGGTCATCTAAGACAGCCATGTTTGAATCATGTATCAAATGATGGTAGAGTATTATAGTTAGCGATATGTGCGGCTTACTTTCAACCCATCACATAATTGTATTCTCTCGGAAGTGAACACTTGACAAATGAATCCTATACTTCTCAACAATCAATGCAGCTACATTTGAACTCTAGAATATGTATCGAACAGTGGTCCAATGTAACTGTTGATAGCCACGGCTCATTTTAAGCCATCATATATCTGTGTTCTCTCGGAACTGAATACTGTAAAACCTGATTTTAGCCTTCAGGTCAATCAGATTGTCATAATCTAGAGCAGATTTTAGCCAGTCAGTTCAAACAAACTAAACCACTGGCTGCCGCTAGAGAAATTGATTACCAAAGATCAACTCTATCACTGCCTGCTGAGTGGTGAGGGACCATGGCAGGCTTGTCTCCGTTAGGCGTGGTGACGCTGCAGTTTTGTCGGTGCAGTGAGTCCATGAAAACGTTCATAATTGAAAATTTACCTACTTTTCAATCAACTAAGTTTTTTCTCTGTTTCTAGCTGTTGCAGATGCTCTGGAGATTCCAGCAATAGAACCTCACTGAACTGACTGCCTCGTTCTGGTTCCAGGAAAACTCTAGGGGCATTTGTGCACCGCAAAGCATTAGAGCTCGATCCTTCCGAAATTAGCAGGAACGCAACAAGCACGAATGCTAGCATGCTGTATCTGGTGAATAGAGTTGCAGTAATCGTTCGCGGCTATGTATATAATGCAGTAGGGGAGTTGTCTTATCTACAATAAATGGCTTTAGTGACTACGTTTCATCCATTTCTTTAATTTCCGCTTCCGGTTTATGTACGACTGTTGAGTTGTTTACATGAGTGATTGCGGACGAACAAACGAAAGATGGCAGATAACTCAGCAATTCTCAAAATTTTAAAATAAGTAATGGATAATTCGTAGGTTTTGAGAATTATGCACAAAATTAGATGCCATGTGTGATGCTGAGTGGATGCTTTTCCTTCTAAGTTAACTACATCAGCTCTTAGATCAGTAAATAGAATGGTAAGTGTTTGGGCTAATATTCATGGAGGCAAATTCGAAGCGTCGAAGATGCCTTGAACAGTGGTCCAATGTAACTAATGATATCGGTAGCTCATGTTAAGCCATCATATATCTGTCTTCTCTCAGAACTGAATACTTTGAAACACGAATTAGCCACCCAATCAATCAGATTGTCAGGATCTAAATCAGATTTCAGCCAACCAACTCAAACAAACTAAACCCCAAGCTGCCGCTAGAGAAATTGATTACCAAAGGTCAACTCTATCATTGACTGCTGAGTGGTGAGGAACCATGGCCGGCTTGTCTCTCTTAGGCGTGGTGACGCTGCAGTTATGGCTGTGCAGTATGTACATGTAAATGGTGATGACTGAAAATAATCTACTTTTTAATCAACTAAATTGTCTTCTCCATTTCTAGCTGTTGTAGACGCTCTCGAGATTCCAGCAATAGAGCAGCACACAGCTGATGCTGGTCAGTTATACCAAACCAACCTGGAGAACCTGACTGAACTGACTGCCTGCTTCTGGTTCCAGGGAAACTCTAACTCTTCACAAAACGCTGGCACAAGACTGTTTTCTATATTCTCACGTGCAAGTAAGTCCCTACATGTATACACGCGTTTACTGATAGGAAAATTAGCTCTACCTGAGATTGCTAGTGGAATTTAAATGTGATGGAGTTATGTCACCAGCTAGAGGTGTTGCCTAATTCATTGAGCTTGTGGCTTTTGTCATTCTCCCGTCGATATGTGGGCGTATGGCAGATGCATGCACATGTGGGAACATTTGAATGATTTCACGCGTGTTCGTGAGTTCTCATTGACAGGAGAATGAAAAAAAACGAACGCATTAATCAATTTTAAGGCTCGAAGAAGTTGAAATTGCAAAGTTACCTCAAGTGTTTGCATACTGAGAAATTACAGAAATTACAGAGGAAGAAGTCGCTATAAGCGGCGCCAGGTTGCTCTTCGTTTCTTGGCAGCTCAGCGCAGACATGTGGCATCAGGGCCAGCAGGAGGGTTTCAGTGGCATTTACTACAAACGATTCCTCTAATGGCAGAAACTCTTCAATCTCCATCTCAACTCACTCTCGCCCTGCCATCCATTTTGTGTGCGACCCTTACCTTAACCCTCTTCTCCACATTGCTCCCCTCATATTCACTAAAACTGGTACTAAAGTTCGTACAAGAAGATAAGTTTCGACAATGTCTGTTTCTTCTCATCAGGAATGTTGAATTTCAATTTGAGGTCAGCACATATTGAGTATGATGCTAAGAGGTGCACCATTCAGGGTAGAGCTAGAGGTGAGGTAACTTTTGATAGGGTGACGTAGTGACGTAGTGATGTAGTGACGTAGTGAAGCGCCTCGACTTTTTTTGCCTGATATTGAGAATGTCGTTATTCCAATGCGTTATAAAATCAAAAAGTTTTACATTTCTTTTCTATCAACTTCACTTCAAATTTTCCTACGACACGAAAGAGATATTGTTCATCCGAAGATACAATTTTTGGTATTCTCCTGTCAATTTTCACGTACATTCCCGCTCATGAGCGCACACTCCAGCGAGTGCCACATGCATATCAACAGGAGAATGACAAAAGCCAAAAATATTTACACCAAAGCATTGTGGTGGCATTGGTGAATTTAGTGCTATCTTTCATGATCAACCAACCAAAGTAAGACAGACAATTTGCTGATCGAAGCAATGAGAGCCCAGTATCCAACCAATCATGGGTTACAAAGGCTCCAATGAATGATTGATCCAATCTCATTCCCACTCGACCATTAAGGACTAGTTTTCTACAAATCAATTGTCACTCCGTCAAACTTTTCTATTTGACTGCGAGTCGGTGTCCAACAAAAGTTATATTGAAATATGACTCTGGAAACTACATGGATCAGTTTGTATATTGTCTCTATTTGTTGTGGCCTTTTGTCAACATTATGATTCCATATTCTATTAACTATTGGATTTAATCCAGACGCTGTTAAACATATGAACATCAATAGTTCTGTGGTATAACAGCTGTAAGCTTACGTCATCATATTCCGTGATTTCGTCGGATGATGCACTGGCCTATATCAATGGAATCTTCGGCTTTTGTGATGTTCCCATCGATGTGCGGGCATATGCCCGGAACATATGAGCGGACATGCTTTCGCAGGCCTGCATGTGATCTTGCACAAATGACACATGTGGGACAGATGAGCGTGTACGCCTGCGCGTGTCAACATTTATCTGCACGCTCGCTCATCAACAGCAGATTCACGAAAGCCAAGTCGGCAGCATCTATTATACTCCATGGCCAATTAGGTGGCTGGAAATTCAGATACAGCTAATGGAGTAGCCAGTAATTCAGACATAGCTAGCAGTGAGCTTACACCATGGCATTCGATAATTCCATTGAAATCAGAAGTAAAACTTGTTTCAACATTGTTGAGGCGGTCGTAGAAAGATTTCACATTTACCATGGTATATTCTGCGATACGCGATATGAGGGCAGGAAGTAAGAGGGTATTTTTGCTACCGACACTCACTGATTGAAGATGCTCTTACAGACTGAACTCAACTTCTTAAGCCCTGCAAACAACACGACTGCTCTACAGCTTACCAGGCTTTCGTGAATCTGACATTGCGTTGCCAGATATTTTTCACACTCTATCAAGCAGCAGCTCACAATTGCCCACAATTACCCGCATGTATGCTTTTGTGACTCAGTTTTTCGTCTCCCTGAGTTGCTCCATAGGGCACTTTCTAGGACCAAAAGCTAGTACGGGGACTGAGCTGAGTCATGAAACACGGCAACGAGAAACTCTGGGCAACTGCTTGACACATGGGAGATTGCTCGAGAGCTCGAGATGAAAATTCACAAGAGCCCGGGCAAATCTCAATGGAAAGGTGTCTTACAATCATTCAAAACTTCTGTTGCTGATGATTCCGGCTTTGAGGTTAGTATAGCACCACAAGGCATCACCGTCGTTATACAAGAACAAGTAACACAGTGGAACCTAAGAGAAAGTGAGATTGATTATTTCACTGAGCTCCACTTGCACTGTTTCTCGTGGCTCTCTGGCGGTCATGCAAAGGTGAGAGCTTCAACATAAAGCTGGCTCATACAAATAATTGATACCATCTACCCTTAAGCTGATAGATAGAATAAGAAATATCTTTTGCACTGTGAAAGTGGTTGAGCTGGCAAAATGTCTCTATGGCAAAAATAAGCATGATAGGGGAAATTAGCATTTTTTTGGATGGATGCTATTTCAGAAGTAGAAAAAAAGCGCCTCCCCACCAAAACAATAGATACCTATGAAGTGAGAAATATACGTGGGATCGCCGGCATTTTTTACTCTCCTGTCAGTAGGTGCCCCGGTCTCATGTGTGACGTTGCGCCAGCGCTTCGCTGGTATTACGCCGGTTTTAGTCCCAGCATAATGCCAGCGAAGCACAGGCTTAACACCAGCACTTGTGAAACCGGCCCGCCTACTCATAGAAGAGTAAAAATGTCCAATTGCCATAGGATTTTTTATGATAATGAGATGACAACTCCAATAGGCTTTCATGACAGTTCTGACTGGAAACCTAGCTAGATGTGTTATTAGTACCATCTATGACAAGTTGAGATTCAGTTTTTCTGAAATCTGAGAAGCCACAACTCCGAACCCCTACTTCCAAAAGCAATGACTGACTGCAAAAATATTAGAAGCTCCAGGTAATAGAGGAGAATTTTCATGTACGATCACGAATCCCTGTATTCCCAATATTCCCATCCATTATTCCTTTCACTTTTACTATAATTTGCATCATGACCACGTTATTGTTTGTGTGCCATTGTTCCAGTGGTTTATGGACCAAACTGTACCCGGTGTTCCTCAACTAATGATGAAAAGCGCAGCTCCAAATTCATCCAGTGGAACTGATTCCCTGCTCTACATACTTCACACGGGTGAACGTATGTCAAGTTAGCTTTCACCTTAATCACGCGTCCCATTTCACAGCAGTTGGTTGGAATGACGAATTCTAAGTAATCCCTTAATGGCCGGGATCGGCAACCGGGTGGCAATTCCTGTGAAATCAATTAGCCCCAGTAAGCTGGCTTCCTATTGGGCCTACTGCCTCAACCGCTCAACTAGTCACGTGCCCTTGTTTTGCTGCCAGTGAGACGACCCAGAAGGGCAGCCAGTGCAGCTAGAGTTGTCAGGGAGAGCCAGCCACCATGATGTACTGTAGGTTGCCACTGGATCAGTACATTTCACAGAGAATCATGTTTCTTCAGGCCTATGGTGATATACAGTGATGAACTGAGTTCAAAAGATGCTCTATAGATATGTTATATCTGTGTATGATGTAAGGCATGACTTAGTTAGCTTACTTCATGGACTTATTGTACATTTACTTATACTGGGAGAATGGGGGATAGCCAGCTGTATCATGATGGTGCATATGATTTTTGAATGCTGATCTACCCTCAGTAGGATATGTGAAATGAACATCGTTGTAATAAGCGTGAGCACACTGTACATTTATTCATCAATCCACTGCCATACTGTTGGCCAGCAGTGGGCTAAGCTAGGGCAAACAGGCAAACAGGCAGCTCCCTACAGTACAGCTGGTGAGTTGTGGTTTCT
>ERZ1740065.2299-NODE-2299-length-11829-cov-4.135128_pt1 | contig 11829 bp, 10 predicted proteins | sample MGYA00581738_ERZ1740065 | MGnify/ENA primary metagenome ERZ1740065 (study PRJEB43018, sample SAMN04849749) | marine metagenome | isolation source: floating plastic debris | place: Pacific Ocean | collected 2008-09-01 | study: EMG produced TPA metagenomics... | reverse complement strand
CAAGTAAGCCAAGCGGAGACCAGTAAACTTCAGGAAATTGCTGGGTATTTGCGTTTTCCCAAAAGTGATTTTGACAGTATCATGGCGATGTTTGTCAAATCTGCAGACAATGCCTATAAAATTCTGGAAGTTGAAAAATCCGCTACCGACGATGAGGTCAAAAAAGCCTATCGCAAAATGGCCAAAAAGTATCACCCTGACCGAGTGGTTACCGAAAATGAGGCCATTAAAAAGGGAGCGGAGGAAAAGTTTAAAGAAGTGCAAAAGGCCTACGAAACCATTCAAAACGAGCGGGGGATTCCGTAACTTGAGCTTCTTTACCTAACCTAGTATCGCAAGGAGCAATTTTGGTATTACCTTGAGTAGGCCTTAAAACACGTCCTGGACCCCAACGCTTATGATCATATTCTCTTTTTAGCTGCGCTGGCCATTCCGTTTTCTTTTAAAAAATGGAAAAGTGTTTTGGTCCTGGCTACCATTTTTACCGTAGCACATTGCCTTTCGTTGGCCTTATCCGTTTACGAGGTGTTTACTGTAGATGTGGGACTGATTGAATTCCTGATTCCAGTAACGATTCTATTGACTGCGCTTTTCAATGGCATTTATGTGAAAAAGGGTTCAATGCATACCAGCCTTTATCTCCATGGATTGGCTACTGCTTTTTTCGGTTTTGTACACGGTTTTGGGTTTTCCAACCATTTTAAAATGATAGTGGCCGAGGAAGAAGACAAAATTGTACCCCTTTTAGGTTTCGCTGCGGGCATTGAGGTCTCGCAAGTAACGGTGATTTTGGCACTGTTGGCCTTATCGTTTGTGTTGACGAAGGTTTTGAAGTTAAAACCATCCTACGTGATACTTGGACTTTCCGCTTTGGTCATTTGCATCACAATACCCCTGCTCATTGATACGTTTCCCAATTAGGGATTACGTTAAATTTCATCGAATAAGGTTGTAGGATACCACCAAAGCAGGTATCTTAGATTACGTACAATAGCCCCAAGGCATGAACGGAACAAAACAGGAGAAATACGATCGAGCCTATTTACGAATGGCTCGGGAGTGGGGTAAGCTTTCCCATTGCAAGCGCAAACAAGTTGGGGCAATCATTGTAAAAGACCGCATGATCATATCCGATGGGTATAACGGCACTCCCACAGGATTTGAAAACTATTGCGAGGACGAAGAAGGTTACACCAAATGGTATGTGCTCCACGCCGAAGCCAATGCTATTCTGAAAGTTGCGTCCTCCACGCAATCTTGCCAAGGGGCAACACTTTACATAACCTTATCACCTTGTCGCGAATGTAGCAAGCTTATTCACCAGTCTGGCATAAAACGTGTTGTTTATCAAACTGCTTAAAAAGATGATTCTGGGCTTCGGTTTTTGGAACGTGCAGGAGTTGTAATTGACCATTTGCCCATATTGGAAGAGATGGCATGACGAAGAAAAAACATGGATAAGAAATATAATTACATATGGCCAACACTTCTCGCGCTTGCTGTAGCGGTTGGAATTTTCATAGGAGGTAAGTTGCATTTTGACGATACGCCTGAAAAGCTTTTTTCCACAAACTCTAAGAAAGACAAGCTCAATCGCCTTATCGATTACATCGACTATGAGTATGTAGATGAGATTGATACCGACAGCATCGTAGATGTTACGGTAAACAATATTTTGGGGAAACTCGACCCGCATTCAGTAAACATTCCAAAAAGCGAAATGGAGGAAGAATCCGAGATCAAGAAAAATGATTTAGTTGGCATAGGTAACTGTTAATATAAGAATCGCGATAAAATAACCGTGATAAGGACTATCAAAAACGGTCCTAGCCATATTGCAGGAATCAAACCTGGAGATAGAATCCTCTTAGCGAACAAGGATACCCTTTTCGGAAAACGAATTCCCAACAATGAGGTGGTTTCAAAGTTGAAAGGTAAATCAGGCACTAAGGTTGAGTTGAATGTCTATCGAAAGGCTGAAAACAGAAAGTTTAGGGTTTCCGTACGACGCGACAAAGTACCCATCAAGAGTGTGGAAGCGTACTACATGTTGACTCGTGATATGGGCTATATCAAAATCAATCGTTTTGCGGAATCTACCTTCAAAGAATTCAAAGACGCTATTCGAAAATTGAAATTACGAGGCGCTGGTAAACTAGTACTAGACCTTAGGGATAATCCAGGAGGGTATTTGGGCATAGCTGAAAAGCTAGCGGATGAATTCTTGGAGGAAGACAAACTGATTCTCTTCACCAAAAACAAAAAGGGAAGGATAAAAAAAGCCTATGCTACCGATACGGGTGATTTTGAGGATAAACCCGTTTACGTACTCATTAATGAGCGGTCTGCATCGGCAAGCGAAATCATTGCTGGGGCCTTACAAGACAATGATATTGGTACTATCGTGGGAAGGCGTTCCTTTGGAAAAGGATTGGTACAGCGCGAAATGGATTTGGGAGATGGCTCCGCAGTACGGTTAACGGTTTCCCGTTACTACACGCCCACGGGGCGCTCTATCCAAAAATCCTATAAAAAAGGGCATAAGGATTACTATCACGAATTCATGAATCGCTACAGCAGCGGTGAACTGGTTTCTGTAGATAGTATTAAAGTAGCAGACTCATTAAAGTTTAGAACCCCGAAAGGAAAAGTGGTCTATGGTGGGGGTGGAATCATTCCTGACGTATTTGTGCCGATTGGGAGCAATGAGGAGGAGGCCATTGAAAGTATGGATGACACCTATGAATTTTTCTCAAGATTTGCTTTTGAACACTTGGAAAAAGACCGTAAACAGTACGCCCACTATTCCAAAAACGAGTTCTTGGATAACTTTGAGGCCGATGATATTCTTTTTGATGACTTCATACAGTTCGTTTTGAATCGAAAAATCAAGTTGGATTTTTATGCTTTTGAAGAGAAAATCAAAGATTACATCAAGGCGAACATCGCAGAGCAATTGTTCTCGCCAAACGTAGCTGCGCAAATCAAGGGCCAACACGATTCCATGCTGACCAAGGTTTTAGAGTTGGATACGGCCAAATCCCTTTATGAAGGCGATGCAGAAGCTTTAGGACTAAAAAATTAATCTTCTTCCAGTTTGTCCTTTATTTTCTTGGAGGTCATAAAAATGAGCAAAAGAATAATGGCGCACAGTGACGCCACAATGCCGATAAGGGCGATGGTACTATCCCCTTGAAATGGATTGTTGAAATCTACCATAGTGACATTATACGCAATCAGCGCAAGGGCAAAAACAATTAAAACTACGGTGAAGGTTTTGTTCATGATTTTTTACAAACGAGGTTACAAGAGCTGGTTGATGTTGGTAGCGAATAATTTTACCGCGATAGCCAACAAAATCACACCAAATACCTTTCGAATGATTCCCAACCCATTTTTGCCCAGCAATTTTTCAATCCGAGCGCTGGATTTTAGCACCAGATAAACAAAGATAATGTTTAGGATAATGGCGACCACAATGTTTTCCACAGCATACTCGGCGCGAAGAGACAAGATTGAGGTCATCGTTCCAGCACCGGCGATGAGTGGAAAAGCAATAGGAACTACTGAAGCGCTTTCTGGCTCCTCATCACGATAGAGGCTGATGCCCAAAATCATTTCAATAGCCAAAAAGAAAATAACGAATGCTCCTGCTACCGCAAAGGAGTTAACATCAATACCGATGAGATGAAGAATACTTTCACCCACAAACAGAAAGGCAACCATTAAACTGGCTGCGACGATGGAAGCTTTTTCCGATTGAATGTGTCCAACCTTTTGTCGCAAACCAATGATAATGGGAATGCTTCCCAAAATATCAATCACTGCAAAAAGCACCATGGTGGCCGTAATAATTTCCTTACCGTTGAAGTTCATTTTCCATTTCGATTTTGGCGCCGCAAATGTACCACCAAATTGTACTCATATGCAACGGTAAAAACAACTCAAAACACCGAAATCTTGAAGTATGGGTTATTTTTGTGTTATAAGTTCTGAATTGATGTTTCAAATTGGCAAAACCATAGTTTCTGAAGATATTCTTGACCACGATTTTGTATGCAACCTAACGGCTTGCAAAGGGGCCTGTTGTGTGGAAGGAGCCTATGGCGCACCCTTGGAAGAAGAAGAGACCACTATTTTGGATAAAATTGTGGAGAAGGTCAAACCCTTTTTAAGGCCAGATGGTTTCTCCGCTTTGGACTCGTAAGGTTCATTTGTAAAAGGTGAAGTTGGGGAGTGGGAAACCCCTTTGGTGGACGGGGCTGAATGTGCGTATACCATTTTCGAAAAAGATGGTACCGCTAAATGTGGAATTGAAAAGGCTTACAACGAAGGCGCTGTAACTTGGAAAAAACCAGTTTCTTGTCATTTGTATCCTGTACGAACAAGGGCTTATTCTGAATTTACAGCTGTCAACTACCACGAATGGGAGATTTGCGACCCAGCCTGTACTTTGGGCAACGAACTTAAAGTTCCGGTATATCGTTTTGTTAAGGAAGCGCTGATTCGAAAATTTGGAGCAGAATGGTACTCAGAACTGGAGGAAGTGGCGGAACGTCAAACTAAATCGTAGGGATTTCCAAAATAACCTTGGTCCCTCTAGGTGTCCCATGGTCATCAAAAAGGTCCACAATGTGTACATCGAAATTATGGTGGTAGTCCTTAGCGAAATTGGCCAAGCGTTCTTTGGTGATACGAATACCTACTGACTTTCGCTTTAGCACCCTGTTTTCTTTGTTGGTTTCGGCGGCGGTGCGACCCACGCCATTATCTACGATTTCGATATTGATATGACTGTCCGTTTTCTTGATGATATTTACATGGATTTCTTTTTCACCTTCCTTGGGAGATAAACCGTGCCATAAAGAATTCTCCAAAAAGGGCTGGAGCGTTAATGAAGGAACCTTGATATTTTCCGGATTTACCTCAGGGTCAAGGGCAATTTTGAAGTCTATTTCATTGGAAAACCGAATGTTTTCAATGTTCATATATAATTCCACCGTTTCAAGTTCTTCTGCCAAAGTGATTTCCCTAACGGAGGAAGCCTCTAAAATTTTGCGTATCAACTTCGAAAACTTGTTCAGGTAGTGAACTGCATTTTTTTGTTCGTTGTTGATGATGTACAGCTTAATGGAGTTCAAAGAGTTGAACAGAAAATGAGGATTCATCTGGCTACGCAGCATGTTCTGCTCCAAAGACAAAACGCGTCTTTCGTTTTTGCTTTGGTATTGCCGATACAGAATGTAAAGTATGGATGAAATCAATCCTACCACCAAGGCGCTGACCAATAAGGTAGTTTGGTTCTTTTTAAGTCGTAAACGAACGATTTCATTTTCTTTGGCCAAAACGGAAATCTGATTCGTCTTTTTCTCAGCTTCATAACGCACGATGATATCCGTCATGTAGCGAAGGTTGGTAGAGCTTGTTATTTCCTTGTCGTACGCATCTGCTTTTTTGAAATGCTCATATGCTGCTTTGTAGTTTCCTTGTGCCCGTTCAAAATCTGAAAGTTTTTGATAGCCATATACCAAGTTGCTTGGCATATTGTGCGTGCGCGCCATGTCGATGCCTTTTTGATAAAAGGATTTTGCCTTTTTGTAATCCCCCAGTTCAGTGTGAGCCCAACCGGTATTGATAAAAACCGAAGAGGTCAAGAAATAGTCGCCAAGTTCCTGTGCCAATTCTTGTACAGGTTCTAACAAAACCAAAGCGGCATAGGGCATCTCTTGCTTGAGGTAAACTTGTGCTAAACTGTTTTTGCAAATAACACGACCAAAATCTGAATCAATTTCTTCATTGTACCCCAAAGATTCTCGATAGTTTTCCAAAGCGCCTTCCAAATCCCCTTTTTGTTCCAAACACTTTCCAATGTTCTGATGGTTGATGGCCAGTCCAAGTTTGTTGTCCAGTTGTTTTTCAAATTTTAAGGCCCGTTTGAATTGGGTTATGGCCAAGTCGTACTGCCCTAATTTTTCATAAAGGTTGCCTATGGCATTCAAGGATATATTGACGTGCCTTTTGATATGGTGCGAGGGCTTTGCAACATTTTCGGCAAGTTCGAGTGCTCTTTGGTGGTGGTCCAAACCTGTTTTTATGGCATCTGTTCGCTGGTATACTACCCCAAGCATATTGAGGCTTAGTACTTTGAATTCTGTATTGTTGATTTGCTCAGAAATAGCCAAAGCCTCACTATGTAAGTCAGCGGCTTTCTTGAACTGTGATGTATTTCGATATCGAGCTCCCAACTGGTTCAGCGCATAGGCTAACCCTTCTAAATATTCTTCTTGCTTGCATTGGTCTGCGAAGTATCGGATGAGTGCAGTATCACGTCTATGGTTTCGTAGATTTTCATCAATGGGGCCGTAGGTCCTTGCGCGAAAGTTAATGACCTTTTCGACCTTCTCTTTGAATTTATCTGGTATTTCTTGTGCGCTGAGAAAAAGGGGAGTACAACATAAAAGTACGACGGTACACAAAGCAGGTCGCGGGAAAGTTTTGGTTTTGGTCAACAAAAATGTAAGCACGCTTTAACTACATATTACAGCATATCCAAAAAGTCGGATTTTTTTTGCCGTGAGACAGGTATTTTGTGATTTGATTCTAAAACAACGTACCCATCGGTTTTTAGAAACTCCTTAATCTTGTTGAGGTTTATGATATATGAATTGTGTATTCTGAAAAAACTGCGTTCTGGTAAAATGGCGTTGACTTCTTTCAACTTTTTGGTGAGCAATATTTTTTGCCCATCACTTAAAAACAGTGTACTGTAGTTGCCATCTGATTCAGCATATAAGATATCTTCATTATTCAAAAAAAGCAATTTACCATCAGTGTTGATGGTTATTTTCTTTTTGGAAGATTCCGCGTTGAAGTTCAACAGTATCTTTTCAAGCTTTTCAGCCGTATAGTTCTTGGCGTTGAATTTTTTGATTTTATCAATGGTCAATTCCAAGTCATCTGTATCAATAGGCTTGAGCAAGTAATCAATGGCCTCGTTTTTCAGGGCCTGAAGGGCGTATTGATTATAAGCTGTCGTAATTACCACAGGAAAATCCTTGTTTTTAAGATTCTTTATAAACTGAAAACCATCCATAGCCGGCATCTCTATATCCAGAAACAAACAGTCTGGTGTATTGGCCTCCAAATAACTAAGTGCTTCATGTGCATCGGTGAAGGATGCAATGATGTCCACCTCGTCACTTAAATTGGTCAATTCCCAACTGAGACTCTGTAGAGCTTTTACCTCATCGTCAACAATTACGGCTTCTAACATGTACGGGGTTATTACTGTAATCAAAAATAGGATTATTTGCCAAATCGAATTCAAAAGATGTGTTGATGGCAAGATTACGGGTACAAATGGGTAAAATCGTTGCATAGAGCGTTTTGAGGCAATTTTCTTAGTCTAAAGCGCCTTTTTCCCACAGCAACCCCCAATTTTTTCAAGCATAAACCATCTATACAATAAAAACGACCGATTACACATCGAGGTATGATTTCAAAAAAAGGGTTGATTAGTTTCACTTTAGCAACGTAATGAGGTATGCCTCAATCAACGAAAATGTTTGGTGTAAAATAACGTTGCACTTCATTCACAAGTTCATCGAAAAGTATTGATATAACCATAAACGTACGGCCAGAGCAACCAACCTCTATGTTTAGAAATCGCTTGCACAAACATTCTTGCTATTCTAAGGCGTCTTTGCGACTTTGGATTTCGGGGGAACTATCCAAGGACAAAATGTACCCAAAGGTATTGTAAGACGGCCGTACCGTTTAGGTTAATCATTTTTGGCTTTCCAAACGGCCATTTTTTATATCGGTAAATTTCCACTCTTCCATTTTCTTGTTTAACCTATGCTAAAAAGTCTAGGGAAATAGAATCTTGCTTAAACCCAATGATTATACCTTGCGAACCTAGATTTCAACAAGTTGTGTTAAAAACTTTGGGCTTGAAATACTGAAACAAACTTTAGTTTTCGCGTTCATTTTTAAATCTTTGTTAGCCTTACCCTTGGGTATTTGTTTTTCCTCTTTTAATCAGCACACAAAAAACACTATGTCAGCAGCAGTAGAACCTATTTTAGCCGAAAATGAAGATCGATTTGTAATATTTCCCATCCAACACCACGATTTATGGGATTGGTACAAAAAATGTGAAGCCTGTTTTTGGACTGCTGAAGAGATAGATTTACATCAAGATTTGACGGATTGGAACAACAAGTTGAGCGAAGATGAGCAATACTTTATCAAGCATATTCTTGCTTTCTTTGCTGCTTCCGATGGAATTGTAAATGAGAATTTGGCGGAAAACTTCGTTAACGAAGTACAATACTCAGAAGCTAAGTTTTTCTATGGTTTCCAGATTATGATGGAAAACATTCATTCCGAAACCTACTCTTTGTTAATTGACACCTATGTCAAGGATGAAAAAGAGAAAAACATACTTTTCAAGGCCATTGAGAATTTCCCAGCTATCAAGAAGAAAGCAGATTGGGCATTGAAATGGATTGAGTCCCCAAGCTTTGCTGAGCGATTGATTGCCTTTGCTGCGGTGGAAGGTATTTTCTTTTCAGGTGCATTCTGTTCTATTTTCTGGTTGAAGAAAAGAGGGCTAATGCCAGGATTGACTTTTTCAAACGAATTGATTTCACGGGATGAAGGCATGCACTGTGACTATGCTGTTCATCTACACAACAACCACTTGATAAACCAGGTTCCCAAAGAGCGTATCTCTGAAATTATAGTGGATGCCCTTAATATTGAGAGAGAATTCATCACCGAATCTTTACCGGCAAGCCTTATTGGAATGAACTCCAAATTGATGACCCAATATCTTGAATTTGTAACCGATAGACTTTTGGTCGAATTACAATGCGAAAAGGTATATAACGCCACCAACCCATTTGATTTTATGGACATGATTTCGCTGCAAGGAAAAACCAATTTCTTTGAAAAGCGTGTGTCTGAATATCAAAAAGCGGGCGTACTCAACAAAGAAAAAGATGCTGATTCCCAAAAAATCAGTTTCGACGCAGATTTTTAAATAACCCACCAACTAAACCCTCTTTGCCCCAGAGGGTTTCCATGACCTTAACCTTAAATGTTAATTTTTTAACAGTTAAGACTATTGGTTTTGCCAATAAAAACATATCACATAAAAGAAGAGTAGCAAATGTTCGTAGTAAAAAGAGATGGAAAAAAAGAGCCGGTGATGTTCGATAAGATCACCGCAAGGGTAAGAAAGTTATGTTATGGCCTAAATGGGTTGGTAGACCCAGTGAAGGTGACCATGCGCGTCATTGAAGGGCTTTATGACGGGGTAACTACCTCCGAATTGGATAATCTTGCTGCAGAGATAGCTGCTACCATGACTACAACCCACCCTGACTATGCCAAACTCGCGGCACGTATCTCTATCTCGAACTTGCACAAAAACACCAAAAAGTCCTTCTCTGAAACCATGAAGGACCTCTACGAATATGTAAACCCTCGAACCGGAAAAGAAGCACCCTTGATTTCGGATGAGGTATTCGAGGTTATTAGTAAAAACGCTGAAACTTTGGATTCTACCATTATCTACAATCGTGATTTTGGCTACGATTATTTTGGTTTCAAAACCTTGGAACGTTCCTATTTGCTCAAAATCAACGGAAATATTGCAGAGAGACCTCAACATATGCTGATGCGGGTTGCTGTTGGAATCCATTTAAATGACATGGATGCTGCCGTTGAGACCTATGAGCTGATGTCTAAAAAATACTTTACGCATGCTACGCCAACCCTGTTCAACTCTGGTACACCGAAACCTCAAATGTCTTCCTGTTTCCTGTTGGCCATGCGCGAGGATAGCATTGACGGTATTTACGACACCCTGAAACAAACCGCCAAGATTTCCCAGTCTGCTGGGGGTATCGGCCTTTCTATCCATAATGTTCGAGCTACCGGTTCGTACATTGCAGGAACGAACGGTACTTCCAATGGAATCGTGCCCATGTTGCGTGTTTTTAATGATACGGCGCGTTATGTAGATCAAGGAGGAGGAAAACGAAAAGGAAGCTTCGCGATTTACGTGGAGCCATGGCATGCAGATATTTATGATTTCTTGGATTTGAAAAAGAATCACGGAAAAGAAGAAATGCGAGCTCGTGACTTGTTCTTTGCAATGTGGATTCCGGTTTTGTTCATGAAGCGCGTTGAAGCGGATGCGGAATGGACGTTAATGTGTCCAAACGAGTGTACAGGACTTTTCGATTCGCATAGCGAAGAGTTTGAAGCACTTTACACAAAATACGAGGCTGAAGGCAAAGGAAGAAAAACCATCAAAGCTAGAGAGCTTTGGGAGAAAATCCTGGAATCTCAAATCGAGACAGGGACCCCTTACATGCTGTACAAAGATGCAGCCAACCGCAAGAGTAACCAGAAAAATTTGGGTACCATTCGTTCATCGAACCTGTGTACGGAGATTTTGGAGTATACTTCCCCCGATGAAATCGCAGTTTGTAATTTGGCATCCATAGCGCTTCCTATGTTCATTAAGAATGGTGCGTTTGACCACAAAGAATTGTTCAAGGTCACCAAACGGGTCACCAAGAACTTGAACCGTGTTATTGACCGGAATTATTATCCTGTAAAAGAGGCTGAAAACTCCAATATGCGTCATCGTCCTGTGGGGCTTGGAGTACAAGGTTTGGCTGATGCTTTCATTATGTTGCGTTTGCCTTTTACTAGCGATGAAGCCAAAAAACTCAACCAAGAGATTTTTGAAACCCTGTATTATGCCGCGGTAACCGCTTCCATGGAGTTGGCTAAGGAAGAAGGGACCTATTCCACCTACAAAGGTTCTCCAATCTCCAAAGGAGAATTCCAACACAACCTCTGGGGGATAAAAGATGAAGAACTCTCAGGAAGATGGGATTGGGCTAAGCTGCGTAAAGATGTCAAAGCGCACGGTGTACGAAATTCATTGTTGGTGGCTCCCATGCCAACCGCTTCTACTTCCCAAATTTTAGGAAACAACGAATGTTTTGAACCCTACACATCCAACATTTACACAAGACGTGTACTTTCTGGAGAGTTCATTGTGGTAAACAAGCACCTTTTAGAAGATTTGGTCTCCCTTGGACTTTGGAACGAAAACATGAAGCAGGAATTAATGCGTGCGAATGGTTCCATTCAGCATATTGATATTATTCCTGAGGACATCAAGGAGTTGTACAAAACTGTTTGGGAATTGAGCATGAAGGATATCATTGATATGAGTCGACACAGAGGCTACTTCATCGACCAAAGTCAATCCTTGAATTTGTTCATGGAAAATGCCAATTATTCCAAGTTGACTTCCATGCATTTCTATGCTTGGAAAAGTGGTTTGAAAACGGGAATGTACTATTTAAGAACAAAAGCCGCTGTGGATGCAATTAAATTCACTTTGGACAATACTAAAAAGAAGGAAGTTCCCGTTAGTATAGCAGCAGAGGCCGAAGTTGCCGCTGCTGCACCTAAGGCAGCAGAAGCACTTAATGTGGAAACGACGCCGGTAAGTCATCAAGAGGTTGACATTCAACCCATGACACCGGAAGAAATGAAAGAAATGATTGCACGCGCCAAAGAAGGCCAAGCAGACGACGACTGCTTGATGTGCGGCTCATAGTTTGTGCTGAACTTATCAGTATGTGATAGTGTTTATTGATTAGATACCCTGGAAAGGTTCATAAGATGTTGAACGTGTTCCAGGGTATTTTATTTGTCATAAATAAGCCCTTCAGAAGAAGTGCTTTTTCTTTTTCATGTTCTAGTCTTTTTTACAAAGACCAAGCTCTGTTTTGC
>ERZ1740065.2297-NODE-2297-length-11836-cov-12.042271_pt1 | contig 11836 bp, 7 predicted proteins | sample MGYA00581738_ERZ1740065 | MGnify/ENA primary metagenome ERZ1740065 (study PRJEB43018, sample SAMN04849749) | marine metagenome | isolation source: floating plastic debris | place: Pacific Ocean | collected 2008-09-01 | study: EMG produced TPA metagenomics... | reverse complement strand
GGGTTGTTTGGGTGGGTGTTTGTGTTTGGGTGTGTGTGTGAGTGAGAGAGGGAGAGGGAGGGGAGAGAGAGGGAGAGAGAGAGGGAGGGAGAGGGATTTCCATGTTATTCCATGTTGGATACAGCGGCTGAAATAGAAATACAAACTAATATAACTACTAATTTAATTATGCACTAATTCAGGCATGCAGGAACAACAAAAAATGAAAAAGCTCCCAACATTGTTTGCCCTCTGCCTAAATTAACAAGGCTAACTGAGCACCATTTGACACAAGTCAGGGTGTACATTCTCATATTGCAAAAAGCTGGACATGCCCAAGTGACATTGATGCGAATGTTTGTCACCGTTGCACAATGAAGTCTTGATTCCTTTACCTCATAGGCAGCATCGACATCCTGGTCGGCAACTTCCATCTTGAAAAGGCTAGAGTACTGGGATGTATCTCGGGTAAACTTCATCGATTGTGAACAGGAAACAGAGCGAGCTACTTGACTTCTACTTTTGACCACGTTCACAGTGAAGTAAGATAAGTTCAGCAGACTTTTTCCGATAGGACACCAAGGAATCATGCCTAAAAACGAAGGAAGACGTATGTTCAAAATTGCTGAAACGCACACTATAATACATCGATCCCATTCAAGATTAATCAGTAGCAAAATCCATCATGAATAGAATCGAAATTTCAGATACCACAGTGTGATAACTCAAACAGTTCACCTACACGAGATACGGCTCGACAGAGTGAGTACGAAAGCTGAATTAGATCACATCACCTAACCTCACACTCATTAGTTTATCAAGGTTAGAGTTCAACCGCTGACTGTGCACCCATTCCAGAGAGATACTAGTTGGCGCACTTATGCACAACCACACACACTGACATTTGATACGTTGCAAACTATCGACAGGGAAGATCGCTGGTAGCCCACATCTGAACATGTGGTTGGTCGACCTATCAGAAACGCGGTCTCGCCGAGGAACCCTTTTTGTTGTAATACGCAGCTGAGTATAAAATCCGACAAAGAAACCTCGTCAATAACTAATTCATGAATCTAATTGATACGATAAATAAATTATCTGATGTTTAAAAACATTTCTCATAGAAAAATGGGAAAGCTCTCGTTCGCTTTTTTTTTCTCGTAAAGAGAGAGAAAATGCGTACACCTACAATTCTGCTTATTAAACAAGTCCTGAAAATGGCTAACAGTTCAGCCACAGACAAGCTTCAGGACAAGATAAAAGACTTCGAGGAGAGGCTAAAGACTATTACTGTTAAAAAACCTGCATCTCCTTCACAGAGTAGACCACAGCTACCAAATTTACGGAAACTACCAGGTAGATTTATCAATAAATCTTTTTGAAAACATGAGAAGAGATAAAGTCGTTTTCTTCACGTTCACCTTTCACAGTGCTGTTCAAGCTCTTATAGCCACAGCTGCATCTTGTTGTCTCGATTTTATCACAGCGTTCAAACTGGATGATGAGCTCGCTGTTTTGCTTTCATGCGAGTCAATCTGGTTATTCTATGCCCTATTTCTTCGTAGGATTGGATCTGACTAAATCGCCAACCAACAGGAGGAACCGTGGTGTTTCCCCTGTGCCTACAAACATCCGAATTCCAGACAGGTACGTATCATCGAACCATTAGTTTTTTTTCAATGTTTTGTTGATGTAAACTTAATTGACTGTGACAATCACCAGCTCCCACGGAAAAGATTTAGGTTTGCAGTGCAATATGTCTAGATTTGGAGGAAAGGGATTAATTTAGTTTTATCATGTATGCACTGCTGCTGCTGCTAATGTAATTGTTATGCTCAATATCTTTTTCTACTAATTTCCAAGATTTAATTCTGTAGTGCAGAGATAGATGCCAAGTATCAAGAAATCATGAAGCTTAATGGAATCCTTGACCTTGGGGATCGCGGTGGAAAGGTTCCTAGCGATCAATCGGATTTAGTTGGTGAAGGTGAGCTGGGTAGTGGCACCTGCGGACAAGTGTTTAGAATGCGACACAAGACAACTGGCATCATCATGGCAGTTAAGGTACAGTCAGGAAATCCAGGTTTCATTTATGCGTTACGCTATGCGTTATGTCATCGGTTTTTGGATAATTTTGATGTTGCATAAATACTCCTGGTCAGTTTTTGATAGATTTATTGTCTAACAAGCTTCAGAGAGGAGATTTTGGTGTTTTCAGCTATTCTTTACGATTTGCAAAAACTGGAATCACTGGTGTCGTTATTCTGTTGGTGTAATGTGCAGCAGTTGGAAGAAATGCAAATGTTTGTTTCCACAAAATTGTTGTAACGAATAGAATGCCGGCCATATGTACTCAAGTATACCATGATTCAGTTTAGTTATGGATGCAATTAAATTACCTTCTCCTCAGTTCTGGCGGTCGGTGCGACGATATGTCATGTTTGATTTTGGATCAAATTTCAGCAAATGAGGCGTACTGGTAGTAGCGAAGAAAATAAGAGAATTATAATGGACCTAGAGACGGTATTGAAGAGTCACAGCTGTCCGTATATAGTCCACTGCTACGGTATTTTCATCACTGAGGTAAGACTGCCCAGATTGTCATCGTCTCACACTGTAACTTCGTTGCCATTAGGTCATTGCAGTCACGTCAAACACATGTTACTTCATGTCGCTACTGTTATGCCGTTGTCGTTACGTCATTGCCGCATGCACTCGTTTCAGAGCGAAGTCTGGATATGCATGGAGTTGATGGCGACGTGTCTAGACAAACTAGTGAAAAAGCTCAAATGCGCGATTCCAGAAAACATCCTTGGAAAGATCACTGTGTCGGTAAGGCGGTCAGAGTCTCTCATATCTTATATAGCACGGCCAACATAGATGCTGGTATAAGGGTATGTAGGTCTATCCAGACAGTGTCAGGTATGCAGATAGTGTAAGTGTAAGGTAGATGCAGGTAGTGTAAGTGTAAGGTAGATGGAGGCAATGGGGTAGAGTAGACTGTATGCAGTACCTTGATCTACCTACCTAGCCTTACCATCTACCATCTAGCAATGTTACTGAGCCTCTTTATTCGAGAGTCTCAGTAGATGAAGTCTAAGTTCTAAATAAATGGAAATCCTCGACTGATTCTAACACGCACTATAATCTGGGGATGGCTATGTAACCTCTCGAGCCTGGTGACAGCAGAACACCTGTTCCATCAACATTATAGTACACATGCAAGAGGATGCGGTGTCACTCACCAAGTTAAATGTGCGCTCGAAAATATTTACATCAGACGAATTACTGTATACGTGGTAATTATAGCGGTGTTTTAAATATAGCGAAATAGCGATTTCATGAGTTCCGCTATTAATAGAACAGCAAAGTGTCACATGATCTGTTGTCATGCCAATAATGGGACCGCTATATAATCCTGTACCAGTAACTAGTATAGAAGGCAATTCCTACACCTGTTGCTCAGACGCAGTGCACCTAAATATTAGTATTCATCCCCACAAACAATCGACTCTTACTTGCACTTCACCTTGCACCGTGATCGCTGCTACAAAACGTCAAGGAATGATGCTTCCGCTACTATTACAACCACCAGTTATTTACCCATCGGCAGAAAACGTTAAGTAAAATATGATCAATAAAGAGGTTCTGAAATGTTCGCTATATTCTGAACGCGCAATAATTACCACGTGTACAGAATGCATTTACATTGGATGGAGTACCGTAAGCAAAGGAATTTCAATGACCTCAAAAAAGTAGCTACTATAATGCTGACTCAGAGAAAACGCCATTAAAGTTGGACTATGGCTGTAGTTTGATAGCGCTAAGATTTCTATGTTTACGATATGTTATAGTTGTGTGACTTGAGAATGTAATATTTTTAGATTTTACTACCCTAGTTTTCTAATGACAAAAAAGTGAATAATGTAATAAAAATTAATAATAATAATTATGTAATAAAAATTCACTATTTGTTACACCTCAGTTCTGTACTGTATACATGGTGGTTCCAGTGGTGTTTTAAATCTGGCAAAATAGCAATTTCATGAGTTTTGCTATTAACAGAACATCAAAGTTGTTCGTGTATTACCACTGGTTATTGAAGCCTAGGCGGAAAACGTTGACAAACATGGAAGTTCTGAGATTTACATTGTATTTTTAAGACGCAATGATTACCACATGTACAGTATACAGGTACTCGCAGGTATCTGCCCATGTACAGGTACTCGCAGGTATCTGCCCATGTACAGGTACTAATGCAGGTATTTCTACAGGTACTGAAAGCGTTGCACTACCTGAAGGAGGAGCATGGTGTGATACACCGAGACGTCAAGCCGTCTAACATACTGCTCGACGAGCACGGATCGATCAAACTCTGTGATTTCGGTATCAGCGGTCGACTAGTGGACTCTAAGGCTATAACACGTACTGGCACGGCCTGCGCAGGGTAAATACCCATCCACTCACCAATGTTACAGTAGAGTATCTGCAACTACATCGTGTAACGGGAAAGTTTAGTGTCATTTTCGACCGCCATTGTGAATTCGCCAAAAAATCCTTGAAATCCTTTCCACTTCCTTATCTTCGGCACTCGCAGTCACGTCTCACTCGCAGTCACGTCTCTCTCACATAGCTATGAGTTATCATAGTATTAATTTAGCTATAATAATATAACAGTACTAAATGATATAATGATACTAAAATAAGAATGATATAATAATAATAATAATAATAATAATGTAATAGTGTTTCAAATTTTAGGGCAAGCAATGATATGAAATTTTAATTATTTGATTTTATAGCAAATGAACTTCTATCCATGAATGTTTTTCATTGTGCAATATCTAATTGGTATCAGTGGGAAGACAACTCAATTTTCAGACTTTCTATTCGGAGTTGTGCACTCTTGATTATCAATATATAATTTGGTGCTGGACTTATTGACATGGAGTTGTGTTCTCGTACTGACAGTGACAGTGTGTTGCAGGTACATGGCCCCAGAGAGGATACAGCCCCCTGACCCGACTAACCCAGACTACGACATCAGGGCTGACGTCTGGAGTCTTGGCGTAACGCTGGTTTGTACATATCATCTGTTGTTTCTAGTTTCAATTCAATCAGCAGTCATTAATAGCGTTCAGCAATATCACTCACCAATGGCAATCGCCAATGGCAATCACCAATGGCAATCACCAATGGCAATCACCAATGGCAATCACCAATGGCAATCACCAATGGCATTTCTTGTTACATTATTGAGGTGTAAATATAATGGAAACCCTGGCTGCGGTGTTTAGTTTCCAAAAACTTACATGGAACAAATTATAACGGTTTAATTGCTTATATTCGACCAAATATTGATGTTAGTTTGCAGTGACCATTTTCGATAGTATAATATTTTGGTTTTTATCCTAAATTCCTGAAACTACATGGCTGTCTGTTCTCCTCTCCCACACTACCCTTACTGATCGTTCAGCGTCCAATCAGGAGTTGTTTTCTCATGCAGGTGGAGTTGGCGGCAGGCGAGTTTCCATTTATCGAGTGTTCAACGGATTTTGAGGTTCTGTCGAAAGTGTTAACCTCAGATCCTCCCAGTCTACCGTCAGACAAGTCATTTAGCTCAGAGTTCAAGGACTTTGTGTCCAACTGCCTGACGAAAGACTACAAGCAGCGGCCCAAGTACAGGAAGTTGCTGGTATGCCATGCTTTGAGCCAACTCGATTTGACGTCATACCGTCACCATCCTATCACACTATCACCGCGTGTCTACAGTTTAAAGCGTCAACTGTCTTTCCATGTAGCTCTTACTTGCCTCTAATGGACTAGAAACCGTTAATCTTAGATTACAACTCATCTTTTCGACTCAAATGTCACAAATTAAGTGAATTTCTGGAGGTTGTCTGCCCATGTTCATCGTATGACAATATTACTGTAGAACAGAATTTTATAGCGATGGTCCACCAGTGTGGCGAAAATAGCAACCAATTACTCATCCAAGGTTCATCGCTATCATTAGATTACCCTATAGAAAATATGCACACTACAACTTATATAGGAGTTGTCTTCCCATATCTGGGTTTGCATCGTTAGATATTTATCATGTTTATTTCGTGATGAGTTTGAAGGATATGGTAATATTTCCTATTGAATCTGGTTCTACAGTAGAACGGAACTATTTTGGGAATTGATAATTTTTGCGATTGAGCCGCTCACAAATATTATCAATGCGCATTTACTTTCGATGTCGTTACATATAGCTAGGGCCGAACCAAGAGCGCAAAAACCGTAAGATCTCAATTATTGTCCACGCATAAAAATTCCGTTCTAAAGTAGTTGATGTCCTGTTGTTGGTCCTGTGCTGTGAGGGAAGCTGATTCCTACAGAGTCTGTCCCCGATGACTTTCAGTCCTTCATATTTACCGTTTCCTTTGTTTCAGGAACATCCGTTTGTAAAGCGGTATGAGAGCACACAAGTAGACATTGCGTCTTGGTACACGCACTCTTTGCGATCATAGCATTTGCTCAGGAGTTGTCGCCGCTTGGTTGACCTGTACATGCATTGTTGCTTCTTTTAAAAAAATGCTCGCAGCTTTTGTTCATAATTTTTACCTACTGCCATAAGAGAGCGTTATTTTTATACCAATGTCTATAAACTGGTGTGCGTGCTGCCAGAGGGAAGATTTGATCGCTGTGCGTGCTGCCGGAGGGAAGATTTGATCACTGTGCGCACTGCCGGAGGGAAGATTTGATAGCTAGACATATTTTAGCCAAATATTTATTGACACCATACTTGACTAAAGTGAAACTTTTGACGAGCGGAGTACTGGCCTATGGGGGGATAACTCCCCGCGACCGACTCACGGTCATGTGACCAGATCATGTGACAAGAAACCTGTCTTCGAATTGTTGTGCATGGATAATTCCTCTTTTTTCCCAAAATGATGGCTTAATCAGTTTTAATATTGTTGTATTCTGAACTCATTTTGACGTTATGCATCTCGTATTTGTTGTTAATTTTGACTCGAGAACGTGTAATATAATTGGACTCGCTATACCAACCTCTGTTTGATTGTGTAATCAAGTTATGATGCACTACTTTTGACTTTCACTTTCTGCAGCCATTTCCTGTTGCCTACAGACACTTGCCCTCAGTAATGAATACAGGACAGGACAGCTGCTGTAAGCAAGCCAAGCTTTCTGCCTCAGATTCTAGCTACAGAATGATGTAATACTGGACACAAGTCATGATATGGTAGATTGTTGTACCAGCCATGTACACTGCAGCCTATGCATGACATCTTTTAAATGATGAGGAGTTCCCAGATGCCTCACAGCAGTTACTTCTTGTATGTATCAATACTATCTGCGCTGCACTAGTTCTAAGTTGGCTGGTAAGTGTTTGAAAATAACTCCCACTATGTCAGCAGACAGACAGACCAGCAGGTGGTAGTATTCCAAGCAGTAGTGATGCTTTGGTTATAAGCTCCTGTCCAGGAGTTGTGAGAAAACATTATATTATGGCTGAGTTTCCTCGGTATCTCTCCTATGCCTCATCAGTACTAAAGCGACTGTGGGAATCTTCAAAGTAGCTGATGCTCACTGAAACACTTTCACCTCCTTTCTCCTCTCCGGGTGGTGGGTTTTTGCTCGATACTGAGTTCAACCGGACTCGCCCACCTTATCCAATCGCCTGTATCACTGCTATCCAGATCCAGCCATCTGAGATCTGCATTTATCATCTTAGGCCACCTCTGTTTTGTCCTTCCCCAACTCTCATCTCGCACACCTTTCTGACGTTGTCTTCGAACGCATCCAAACTACTCCAGTCTTCTCCTTCTCATCAGTTCTTTTATCGGCATCAGATTAGCTGCCTGTTAGTGCTGCATTTCTTCAAAATATTTATTCTTCCAATAAATATTTTCAATCTTGAATTAAACTCATTTTGATGTTGCCACTACAAACTAGCTACCGAGCTATAGAATTCATAACAGTACGGTTGCTACCGGCTGCAGCAGCTGACGTTGATATCTCTGCAATGTCTTTGGTGAGTTGTTAGTGGTATTCAACTGCACTGGTGTTGAGTTTGCTTAGATAATCATGCAATCATACTTGTTCACAGATCTTTGTAAAGCATCACTCTTAGTTTATCATTGAAATTTACGCTCACAATAGCCTCAAGATTAATCTTGTGGCATAAAATCAATCTTCTGTCCTATTAATCTAAGTTAATCCCCGTCAGCTCTTTCCATTTGTTCCATGCATTGGAAACCCTCAGCTCAACTTCCCTACAACATGCTCCATCTTGGTGGATAGTAATCTCCAAGTATTTAAATTGCGAACACTAACATAACATTTCTTTCCCCTCATTGTTGTATTTCTTCATATAGATGTCTTCCTGGCGTCCTGCAGCTGGGAAATGCTCTGTTTTCTTTCCGCTTCTCTTGACTCCTACACTCTCCAACTCCTCTCTTCAGACCTCTAGCCTCCTGTCCAGCCTACTCTCCAGCCTCCTCTCTAGCCTACTCTCCAGCCTCCTCTCTAGCCTCCTCTCTAGCCTCCTCTCTAGCCTCCTCTCCGTCATCGGTGCAAAGGGCCAAATCATCAGCACTGTTCGCTGTAGCTGTAGCCTAATGTAGATGAGTGTACAGGTGTTGGGTAGGTAGCGTTTATTTGTTGGAGCTCTAACTGCCTAACTGCTGTAAGAACTACACAAAACAACACGAGTTATTGGAAGCTAAATTACAACAAGTGATATTACAACAGGATGTGAAACAGGTACGTACCTATTGCCACTTAGTGACAGTCTAAATTAATACTTTGAAATGTTGAGACAAACAAGCATGCGGTACCAACCACGCTCCATGACTGACTCTGGCAGACTGAACTGACATCCCTAGTGAGTCCGGGCCAGCTCCACATGGATCAGTACTATTAACTCACCTGGCACCAGAGAGGCAGCCTGTCTGAGCCAGGAACAAAGGGCGGCTCCTGCCGCCAGTGAGACACCAAGTAACTGAGCAAGCAAAAAAGGGTCTGGAGTTATCTAGTTAAGAATGGAGTGTAATAGAATGAATTAGAACTGACAGTGGTTTCAAGTTGTCCACTCTGTGAGGGTTAAAAGTAAAAGAATGAGGTAAAAGAAATGGATAGGTGAGATGAAAGTGAACTATGAGAACGCCATGGCTACACGGAGCGACGTTTTCGTCGTTTAGAGCCAATTTAAGCCAATTAGAGCCAGCTCACCGTAATCCGCAGAGTTGATCAGCTGTCTTCCCTATGCTAGGCATTTGAAATCTAAGCGACGCTAGGTCCAGATGCGCTTTCTGATTGGACCATTTCTAGTTAGTTGTTGCGTAATCACTGGAACTACATGTAGAAGCAGTGACAGGCACTGGGCCTCTCTATGCCTGCGCTTGCTGAACAGATGTTATATAACTGGTCGACCAGTCGCTCTGTGTAGCCACCATACTTTTCCGACCCTACGCATCGTTTTGCATCGAAACGACGTAAACATCGCTCTGATCGATTCTGTGACACTCCTGTAGTGCTGATAACCATAATAGTAAATTATCCTGTATTTCCACAACCCTCCAGTACTCTGCCACAATTTAGGGCCAGAATTGTCATTATCTGTTTCCTGGAGTTCTCCTGTACGTCATCAGTAAGATCTGGGTGAGCTGAGCTCAAATACGACAGAATCCTAGCTGTAGATGGTAGAGGTTAAGAGCTATGACTTGTCAAAGTTAAAAAAGACGGCATCTCCAGTATTCTCAGCCTGACAAGTCGGTAGATATGATATTTTCCTGAGGTTTTCTGGTGTTCATTTTAAGAAGTGATCACGACAGAACTACAAATAAGTTTGCAGAGATATTTATGCTTCGTAAAAGCTCTCATCTACCTCCCCACTTCAGTACAGTAGTGTAAGCCATTCGCACTAGAAACATAGAGAGCATATGTGTGGAGCCGCCAGCTGTCAGCCAGTGAGCTATGGAAAGTCCACGACAATCGAGCAGCCATCGATTGACTCAACAACTGACCGAAACAAACCGATTTGCAATTGATTTGTAATTGACTTGTATTTGCCAATGTTTTCAAGTAATATTTTGTAATATTTGTGCAGCCATAATTAGAGCGTGAGTTGACGTGATGTCAATGGGCGCATTGTTTACTGTTTGCTGTGGAGGTTCGCGAGACCGCAGACAGGCAGCCATCAATAAATGAAGCGTGTGAGATGTGAAGGAGGTGTGTCAACTGTGGCCAGTCGTTGATAAGCTACCTTCACATCCGTCAGAGTGAGAGAGACACGTCATCCATTTGTCACAAGTTCCATTTAAGACCCAGCAGGAAGGAAATGAATCAGATGTGATAGCCGGAGTGAAAAAGTCAGCCCTAGTGAGGTCATTTCCTCCTCTGGCCTAAGCACCATCAAAGGTCCAGTAGGCTATGATTTCAAGCTCTGAGGGTTCTCATTGCCACAAAAGCAGTGGTGCAATGAAGTCAAGGTGAAATGAAGGTTGTTAATAACTTGCTGCCATTTTAACGCCTTGTCTCCAAGTTCATGTGTACTTTAAACAAGTACTGAACAAAGGTTTCATGATGCAAGCGGCTTGAATGAATTCCAAGAGTGTGCTCTGCCACGCAGTTACCATCAGCATCATGCTGTGCCAGTTGAATTTGTTAAATTGCCGTGTATTGCCGGGTTGTCACAACGATTATACGGATTGGAAACAATAAATTATATAGTATTTCTAATAATAGTCTGTAGTCGCGTGACCGGTTACCCGTGGAGGGGATTGTCCAATGTTGAGTGTACTGCTGAGAGGGAGAGAGAGAGAGAGACATAAAGGGAGAATGAGTGATAGAGACGATAGTAACACAGCACCGAGCACAGCTCCGGCGTATGTGTATGTCTATGATTACTCATTAACATCGACACTGCAGACTAAAAGGATGCATACTGCGTGACGATCAGAACATAAAGACCAGTTTCTAGATTGACGATTGATGACAGGTGCTCTGACTAGATGAGCCTCTTCTCCAGATCGTCTTTGGTGAGTGTCTTATCACAGCCACCGGACTTTTGTTACGTCTGCGACTGTCAAGGTCACACGGTGGCTGACTTGGCCTGAGTCACGGCGTCGGTGTAGAAGCTGGAGCGTAAAAACCTTGGGAAGCTGTCCTTCTCCATTAGACACTGGATTCTGTGCTGTGCTTGATCGAATGCATTGGCGTCAGGCGCACTCAAGTTCTTCATCGTTTCCAGCCTCGTTTTCGAGTCCAGGTTTACCTGAGAGAGAGAGAGAAAGAGAGCCACCTTCCATTAGGCTACTAGTGGTGGCTTTGGAAATTGGATTTGACCTGACATAAGTGCAAAGAGCTAATCAAGTAGGGGGTAACACACCTATGGTCATACATTAAAATGTCAAATTGAATAACCAGGAAGAAATTGGATTTGAGTAATAAGTTTTCACTAGCTAGTAAGAAGTTAAAAGCTTTGCATAGATCTAGCAGTAGTGTTAACAAGGTAATTCTATACTCCTATATAGGTATACTCGTATTGATTTCTTCTGCATATCTCTCTCACCCTCTCTCCTGCTCCCTCGCTCTCTCTTACTCTTCTCCCTCTCACCTTTCTCCCTCCTTGCTCTTACCCTCTTCCCCCTCCCTCGCTTCCTCTTGTCCTTCTCCTTCCTCATTCTCACCCTCTCCCACACACTCACTCTCCTGATTCTCTCTCTCTCTCTCTCTCTCTCTCTCTCTCTCCCCTCCCTCTCTCTCTCTCTCTCACTCTCTCTCTCACTCTCACTCTCTCTCTCAAAACACACAAACAACACTATGTTGGAGCATGAGGAGAGAA
>ERZ1740065.2296-NODE-2296-length-11845-cov-10.697286_pt1 | contig 11845 bp, 13 predicted proteins | sample MGYA00581738_ERZ1740065 | MGnify/ENA primary metagenome ERZ1740065 (study PRJEB43018, sample SAMN04849749) | marine metagenome | isolation source: floating plastic debris | place: Pacific Ocean | collected 2008-09-01 | study: EMG produced TPA metagenomics... | reverse complement strand
GCTTGTTTGTCTTTTTGGTTCGTCTAGTCCTCTTTCTTTTCCTCATATCGTTGCTTGCTTGCGCTGTGTCCTTCCTCTCTCGTGCTGGGGAACCTACCTGTGTGGTATGCCATCAGGTATGATTCACTATAGCCTGGATCCTTCCACTCAAAGTATCTCTGGTGTCCATCATCCCAAACACTCTTTGAACGGTGAGGGTATGTACACGGACAGCTTGGAAGCTGTGAGAACTTTTCCAGGTACGACTGTAGAAATGGGTCCTCACACTTAAGCCATGTCTCACATCTGTCAGCTGTTAAAGGAGAAGATATTATTCGATAACAAACATTAAAGACAAGTAAAGTTAATGACTTAACGTATAATCGGTACAAAAGTGTTGAGAGCCCACCCACATGGGCTGGTACGGAATGACGGGAGACCGATATGATACTCATCGCTTCAGCCGCAGCTACTATCTTACAATGAGAGGAAAGTGTCAAATATTCATATTCATCATATGTGTTCCCTCATGCCATGTCCTTCCACAAAACCATAAACAACATCGGTTTGTGGAATATTTCCCATAGAATGATTGATGTCACTCTAAGAGAGCGGTCCAATACGATCGATCACTTTCCCTCTCTCTCGGTGTAAACTGTCACCAAATCAACTGTCTATGGATTGCCTTTCTCAAGTGTTATCATGGTCACATCATCTATCATTATTTGTTTCCTGGCATACTTTAGTAAATGACTACTTTTGATAAGGATTCTCCATGCATATGACAAGCAGCAATACCTGAGGGTAATGAAGCGCTCTCTGTCTTGTCTACCGGCTGGCCGACGTGAAAGTGAGTGTCGTTGTGATTGATTACCGCCATGGCTGTGACTTCTACTCCTGTCAATATAACAAACGACCTTCACCTCTGTGTCATACTACATACATCGGGAAATAGTGCATCAAGATCTGATGCTACCATTGAAGACAGCATCAGACGGGTGAGCAGTAACGGCTCTTCTTTGTTTTAGTATCTTGAATACACTCCTCCCACCCTGACAATGGCTCCTCATCACAACAGTGGATTGTGGTAGGCAATTCCCTAACTCTGACCGATGAATGCAATCAGCTACTCTTTTACATCCATTACCTTGCGTAGTTGTTGGCCGAGTCGGTAGCGGAGGCGGGGTAGAGTTGTCCTCTCTTGGAGTATAATGATTGTCTGCAGGCCTTGTGGGTATAGATATCGAGATTTCTTGGTCATCACTGTTGTCGTCGTCTTCCAGAAGTCCCGATCCACTCATCTCCTCCTCATTCTGATTATTTTTATCTCGGTTCGATCCATTATCGCTATTGTCAATGTCAATAAATAGTGACGTCTTCTGCGTGACTTCCTGTCGTGTTTTTTGAAGCTCAAACCACTTTCTTCTCGTTTCAGTTGTACTTTGAGTAGGAGTGGTCTGCCGCGCAACTTTGATCCGCATTTCGATGCCATAATCGTCGCTGAGCGCTGGAGAGCTTGTACCCTTATGTAACTCTGTCAAATCACTCTGCAATTAACATGGAAGATGCCAAATATGCTGATTGATTGCTAATTGATGCTGACATCTTTGGAGGTAAATCTGGTAAATCAGAGAGCTGGAGGAAGCAGTGGAGGAGTGTTCTTTATGCACCATCAGCTAACACTGGTACCATAGTAACGCCTGATTGTCGTCAGGTTGAATTACAATGACCTCCACAGAGATTTTGATTTGAATTTTCAGCAATGGCAATAACCCAACAACTAGTGGCATAGTTGACAAGCTGTAGGATCGAACGCATTGGACATTCAGTTTTTCTTAACTTCGAGAGGCTGCTGCTTCAGAACCCTTACCTACGTACAGCTAGGATACTGCCATATATGAGTTGAGCAGCAGGAGCCAATCAATAAGCTGCAGGAGAACACTAGGAAACCAATCATAGCAGTGTTGGCCCCAAATTCTTGCAGCAAAAATACTGGAGGCTCCTGAGAAATGTGGGAGATTTGGCTGCTGCTGACTCAAAAATTATTTTGGTCTTCATCCTGGAAATCTTTTAAAATGTTCAAATTGTGTTACGCGTAGCCGGCGGTTAGTGGAAGAATACTTGTAGTAGTCATATTTTGAAAGTGAGTGATGATTTTCAGGTGGTGAATTACAATAGTGAGTGAAGAACTGTCAGTTAAGTACAAACATCTCAGCTTATTCATGTTATGATTGTCACCGAAGATTTAACAAAAGCGCTCATCTGCATTAGACTTGATAAAATAAAATCTCGGGTGAATATTTCATGCATTTTATCACTAGTGTGCAAAATCTTGTTCTGACACAGCATCGCACCCGGTCACCTGATCGCCCGGTCACCTCGTCGCCCGGTCACCTCGTCGCCCGGTCACCTCGTCACCCGGTCACCTCGTCGCCCGGTCACCTCGTCGCCCGGTCACCTCGTCGCCCGGTCACCTCGTCACCCGGTCACCTCGTCGCCCGGTCACCTCGTCACCCGGTCACCTCGTCTTAAACTTTGAACAGAGCCACACATTGCTAGTCGATGGTCTCCCTGCTCTACAGTGATGGCTAATACGGTACATGTGAATTCTGTATTAATGACCTACTTACCTGTACATGCTATACCTACAGCTCACCATCCATGTACCTAAGTTATACCTCAGAGAAAATTCGAGATGTATGAACTACTTAATTACCACGCTGGGATACGTACAGCCCACACGCATGTAGTATGTTACGGGGCTTCAGTGTCATAGAAGGTGAACTAAAGTTCAAAATTAAATTCTTTACAATTCTCGATCTAATTACAGCTGTGATCAGGTATTTAGCCAAAGCCAGTTCATTAATATCAGTGTATGAACCGAGTTCTGCATACGAAAACTTCTCCGTATAACTATTCTAGATAAATACAGATTGAATAAACGTGAATTCTATCTAGTCAGATGTACTTACCAAACCGGCTTCACCATCAAGGCGACTGGATGTCCTCGAGCCGTCTGCCAGGAACGCGTAGATCACCATCACAGCAGCAACTGACGTTACTACCACTATACATAAGCATAGCAGGATCAACTTCTGGCGATGCGTTAGACAGGGCATTAGCTTGTATGCGCTGCCTCTTCTGACATCAACGTCCTTGACCTTGTTCGAAGGATTGCAGTAAATATCCACAGAATGTGCTGACTTGGTAGCCTGATATGAGTTCACGGAGTGGCAGCGGCAGCAGGGAGCTGTCTGCGCCGACGAGTACGCTGATGGGTTGGTGTGAATGTCGAGACTGCTGACTTTAGTCTGGGAATCTTCTCCAGATCGCTGACTGAAAATCCATAACGCAACGTGTGATATTACAGTTCGTGTGTCAGACGCAGTACGTGACATTTGAGTGCTGTATCATGCTTTAATATAAATGACACCCCAGGAGAACTGACTGGCAAACAGACAGTAGCATTTGCAACTCAGTTTGCTCGATAAGAGTTTTCCCTAAGGCAATTAGTGGGAATAACTTTCCAGTATTATGACATAGGCCTAGCCCTGCCATCAGGCCCAGAGGCAAACAGGAAACCTACCTACATGTACAAAGACAAATATGATTTTGATGAACTAATCGCTACAGCCAAAGGTAATGCAGACTGTGTACTGCGGAGAGAACAAGATGGCGTCATAAACAGGATCCAGCGATGAGACCTAGTAATTCACGATTTATGCCAGCCAGCCACTGTCCAATGATGAAAATGGATACAAATCACACGGTTGAGTTAATGCCAAACGCAAGGACAAAAATGTTACTCCACAACAAAATAATTCAAAACATACTTGAAAACTAGAAACCACTAGTTAATGCATAGTATACTAGCTGTCATCGAAAATACATGTAATTTTAAATTAAGTTAGAATTAATTCAAAGCTGAAGATAAAGTTAGTGATCAACCCGACAGCGGAGCCAAGGGAACCTAGAAATTACCTCCAATAAAATCGTTTGGTATAGTAGTAGTTTGTGCTGTCCATGACTACCATGAGATGGTATGCTGCAACAGTGGTGAACCGATCACCGAAATAGCAAGGCTTGTTGTGCCAGTGGATGGACAGTAAGCTGAGAATAAAAGCATTGTTGACACCTGACTCCAGCGCTTTTTATTCACCCGCCACAAGAGGATATGTAGATTATTTCACTGGGTAATGGAAGGAGATCCGTACACAAAGGGCAGGATGGCACTGCAGTCCGTACCTAATCTCTAGCCAGCAGCTAATCGCTCTCCTCCAGCCACCTAATCTCCTACAGCTAATCCAGGCTAACCTCTGACAGCGTGCGACAATTACTGCTGATGGAGAAGCCGTGGATCCATCCAGACACCCTACTGCCACCCACTCATGTCTCACCCTCTCTCTTCTCGACAGTGCAATGCAATGCAACCAGTCCCTAACACATCTCTCTCTCTCGCCCTTATTCTCACCCTCCCACCTCTTCCTCCTCTCGACAGAACAATGCAGCCAGTCCCTAACATCTCCCTCCATTCATATCCTCTTCAGTGAAAGAGGGACACAATCATCCTCTACTATCTCCTCTCTCTCTCTCTCTCTCTCTCTCTCTCTCTCCCCCTTCCCCCCCCCTCTCCCCCCCCTCTCTCTCTCTCTCTCTGTCTCTCTCCAGTCTCTCCCTATACCCTCTTTCAGCAAGAGCACTATGACTATCCCAAATATCTTCTCCCTCCCTTCACTTCCTGCAATGAACACTATGATAAACTCCAAATAGATCTTCTCTTCGGAGACATTTCACATTACGCAGTGATTAGGGTAATCAAGCCCCCTATCCCTCCCTGTTCTGCAAGGCTGAGGCTGATTGCTACGTTCTGATTTAGCCACACCTTCAGTGTGTAGATGTCACCTTCAAGATGAAAAGATCATAAAACAGTAAAGTCATTATTGCTTTATTACTACTATTACAATAAGCCGTATTTATGGTTGTAATTCCGGTGGGTACAAAGCTAAGTGCGTGTTGTTATAGAAGACGGGTCAGTGCTCGTGCTCTCTCAGCACCCAGGTAATGAACCCAGGTAAGCATGGACCTACGCTGAGAGGAGAATGCTGTGAACTTGCTGTCAGGTGTGAGAGAGTTCACATCACATCATAAAAGAAAATTGATCATGCGACTCAATTAGCCGACTGTAAATGTGTTTATGTCGCCATTTTGATGACTGTAGACTACAGCATGATAACTCGTATCAGTACAGCAATTCAAGTTATCTACCAACTGACCAAGGGCTTTGTAAGTAGACATGCTGCGCGAGGGTCTACCAGTTTACGGGACAAAGGTGCCACTAAGATGAAAATAACACCTTGCAGGTACTTGGTCAAAGTGTCAGTCACCACTGGTAATAAAGTGTAGAATTAAGTGGCCACAAGGCAGTGCCTATTAAAGATGACACCAATGTATATATCTTTATCACCATATGGTCCCGCAGTGACATCAGCACTAGGAGTGCTGTCTCATATATTGGCTAGAAGTAAACAATGAACGGCTACTACATGGCATATCGGGGCATAGAGATATCTCGTATCCACGATACCAAGCTGTCACCGTGGTGCCTCGTACGGACAGTGGTGGTAGGAATCTATGGTTGGCATATATGATCATACGTAAGACTTTCGCTGCTTGAAACGTATGATAAACCCCTCGACACAATCGGCAAAGAAAACTGCCAATTCTTGGAGCAAAGACACTTTACTTATGAGTTCTGACAAAATTGACAGGGTGACTTTTCCATCGAATGAATTGCGACCAATCCTTCAAACTCGTGACACAGAATTATGTTTATGTTTCACACTGTGTACAGGCCGAAGAGATAATGAGTAAGAACCGATAACCTATCGCAGTAGATAAATATCTAGTTTCAGACAGTATGGTATGCAAAGTCCTGGTCTGCGCTGATAAAGAAGTCGCTGTCCTCCTTACCTCTGAACATTGTGGGGAAGATAAGCCGAAGGCTCCAGCTTTGAATTTTGACGGTGAAGACGATAGCCAAATGTGGTAGAACTGCATTTGTTACGCCACGGCTGCAGCGGTGAGAAGAGCGGTAGTTTTATGATAATCACACTAGCCCCACGACTGCAGTATTCATTGACAATCTGACCGCTCTATCGATGAATGAATGAAGGCGTGAGAGAAGTCAAGACATGTGCCAGTGTTATTGATAGGTGCCTTCATTACCCAAAACCAGTTACTTGTGGGGATGGGAATCAGAGATTGAATATCGCCACCTGATTGGACAGTTGCGGTGAATAGCTCCGCCCCTTTTCCATCGCCGAGCTGATTGATCGCAAACATCTGTGATGGAAGGACAAATAACAGCGCAGTGTGAAACGGAAAATAAACAAGTAGAGCAGGGCTGCGTAGGTGACAGTAGCTATCAGGATGTTTTGCTAGAACTGGACAGGCATTCATTTCTAGTTTAGTGGTGGGTATGACTGCAGCGCAATCTCCGTAAAGTAGGAATGATCCATGCGAAGGCTGTGACACTCTGGCTGATAGGGAGGGGGTACCTGGTACAGTAGAGGGAGGGCATACCTCTCAACTGATTCCACAGGTAATGAATAATGACTTTTGTTTTTCAATGACACTAGAAACTCCCAAACAATTAGGACAGGCCACAGTTGATTGTTTTAGAATGCAAATTCGAGCGGGAGCGTTTGCCAAACAAACAGATGTCAGCTTATGACACACAATGTAAGAATTTACCACAGCTTGGCACTTGACACGCGGTTGATGAATTGGAAAAGTCATCAATAGGTTCAAGATGGATAAACTGAAGGGATAAGGTGCTCGCATGTGCCCTCCAATGCTGAGCTGGTCAAACCCTGAGATATGACTATAAATGTGATTGATGTTCATGGGTCAGTCATCTCTATCTGATATACGCCGATCTGTAATGTGTAAGACCTCTGCACCAGACCAAAGAGGTATCTGTATCTGGCCATGAAACTAACTCGTGTAAAACTCAAACTCAAAGAAAGCATTGTAACATTTGAAATTACACTGATCATAGACAAGGAGGTGAAGAATCCTGCTGACCTTTATGACAAATATCCTACAATCTTCACATAAAAATGTTCCAAAATTACGTTACATCGCGGTGAATAAATTATGCATTTCTCAATCCCATCCGCTGCTCAGCTCGCGAACACATCTCCAAACACTAAAATAAATTTCACAAGTTCCAACGTTCCACAACGTCAGTGAGGGTTAATTTTACATAAGAGAAGTTAAAAAGCAGTTTGATATGCGTAGAAGTGGCGTCAAACATAGAGAGAATGACTCAAACCTTAAAACTAGCCTTTTGCCAACCTTGACCAAAGCAAACCCAGGGCAGCTGCTTATCGGAGGCACACAAACCTTGAACAGTGCCGGCCAAGTTGCGTATAATTAGATGATTTACTCTGCCACAAACACTGTGCATGGGCCTGACATCTGTCTAAAACAAATACTCGAGCAGCAATTCCGTGTGCTTATAGTCTCTCCACACAGTGCGCCTCACGGCGGCACTAGCTAGCCTGACGATGGCCACACAAACATTGTCAAGCTCTCAAAATAGCTAAAGTGGTGTAGGTGAAGTAGCCTGTCATGCCAGCACCCATCTGGTGATAATATTGCAGTGTCATTCCCTAGGACAGCCTGTCAATGATTGGCTAGTCGGAGTGCACAGGAGTCAAGGCAGGGGATGCGTGACACGAGAACAATACGAGGCTCAACTGGCAGTCTGTGATTGCCTAGTGCAACACAACAAACCTCCCGCGCTTCAATGACCGTGCCTCCAGCTGGCGTGTTCACGCAGCGTCGATTGCGTTTCCTTGTTTTTAAGACTTTTTACCTCAATATCTTGTATACAAATTTGTAGACCAATTCTTGGTAAAGCGGTGAATTAGGTATAGGAAAAAGACTTCCAACAATTCCTCGTCATACTTGTTACGAGGCATTTATATGATATGCAATAGATGGCTTGCAAAGGGAATGCAACTCCCAAATAACCAATATTTTAGCAAATAGTTTCCAAATGGCGCGGTCCGTTCACTATCACTTGGAGTTGGATAGAAATATGGTTGAAAAATTCCACTTTATTGTTCTGCTGCAACGACACGCTCTGGATTTGCCAGCATTTGTTTTGTAAGTTTTGCCGTGGGCTGTAGCATAGCTTAGCGAGGTCAATGGGTGTGAACCAAAAGGAAATAGGTCTAGCGCCAGATCTATCCAACACTACAGTAAGTAAAACTGATACCAAATCCATCATCAATCAAAATCAAAATGATACATCGCTATTTTATGATGACGCTTCCATCTCATATAGTCTATCAACAAAATCACATACAAGCCATCTCCAGAATCTCCATGTTTTCGAGCATCTGATACTGCTATTATTTGATCACGCAGGGATTTGAAAGAGTGGGTCTGCTTACTTTTCACCCTGGGCACCGTAGAGCAGAATTTGATTGTTCCGAAATAATTGTGGTTCCATTCCAAAACACAATCAAATGCAAAAGGTGAGCAAGAAATGCCCAAAACAGAAACTACGCGCCAGTATCTAATGCACAATATAATCTATACATTACATAACGTAGGCGCTACGCCTAAACCTCTGGCAAAACGTTTGCATGAAGGTTAGTACTGATAGAATAGGGTACACAAGTATTTCTACCATTGAATAATTCGAGCACATTATGACTGGCATCCGTACCATAGCCTACTAGATGTAGAGCATAATCCATTGTACTTGTACTACTACAAGTACTGGAGATTCAGTACTTGTACTACTACAAGTACTGGAGATTCAGTTTTTGCGAACAACCCATGACTCAGAACCTCTACCCCCTACAGCCGGGACCGATCATATTCGAGCTCAGTTCCGCAAAATTCAACCAATCAACCGCAGGAGAACATTTCTAGCTCTAGATTTCAACGGGTAAAATACTGGAGTAAATCTGCAGGAAATTCCTAACAGCAAATCCAGTTAAGTTTTCTGTTGGAGTTGTCGCATTGTGAAAAAATTTGGAGTTGTCTTCTCATTATAAATAAGAACTCCATGATGATCGTAGGCCGTCTGTGACTATAGATGCTGATTATTTTGGTAGGGAGGCACTTCTACTTAATTTTGAAATTGACTCCATCCGCAAACGCTAACACTCGTTCTTGCTTTTCGTGCTCATGTTGAGAAAATGTTGAATAAATCTCCCGCTAAAATTTTCCCTATTACAGTATTGCTGACAAGGTGGACTCTCTATCTACTGGACATTGAGATCTAAGAGATCAGCGGCTCCAAAGATTTTTCGAAAGTTGCAAAGCCTCTCTCCACTAATACTAACAAACAATGATAAGTAACCAACCTGCAGTTTGTAACAGGTGGCTCGTCGTTCTTGTCCGCCAACCTCCCTTAGCAAGGTGGCTCTGCAGGAGAGAGGGAGCACTTATGTAGAGATGAACGCAGTGACTCCTAACATCTTGAACACAACAAGAGGCTAGTCGATGTTATACCTCAGACAGCGGTCTTTGTATGATCAGCTACGGTCGATCACTCCTTCAGCACCTCTGACGGTTCTAGACAGGTGATGTCACAAACCAGCGCATTACTGAGATTGTACCAGACGTACCAGGGATCGTAGTATCCCAATCCATACTTATATCATAGATGATTTCTGACTCTACTACTCTACTACACACTTGCATGATTGGCAGTTTCGAGGTTGAACGAAGTGAGGAGCTAGAATGAAGCGGAATACAAGAGGAGATTGTCCGCACACCAGATGCACACGATGACCATGTATATATACAAGAGGAGTTTAATCTATATTTACAGTGTATTTAATTCACTATTAACTACATGAAACAATAGAACGCAGCTATATATGTTACACAGGCAACCATAAACTGATGAAGATTGGGGAATAATTAGAAATGCTTCGATCAACTTGGTTCCACAGAGATTGGTCAGATTATCTTCCCTCAACTACAATACGAGACATGTCATTATATTACTATAATGCATATGATCAGGCTGACACGTTTGCTACTACCAACGAGAACAGCTAACAAAAAGGTAAAGAAGGTACTTACTGTAGGAGCTGAGGTCTATCTCGTCAGGCAGCTCTGTGATGTTGACTTCAAACCTGCCCTGGACATCGTTAAGAACTTTGATATCTGCGTCGTCAGACACGAATGTCACGGCGAGACCTGCCACATATAGCACACCATGACATACCGGGCAATATAGCACGCCCACTCTACACAGAACAGACTGCTACAGACAAAACATACCTTTGGTGCCAAACCGACCGGCTCTGGCCACACGATGGAGGTACGTGTCAGAATCTTCAGCCATGTCATAATTGAACACGATGTTGACCCTCTCGATATCCATACCTCGACCGAACAGGTTGGTGGCAACAAGAATTCTCTTACTGAAGTCCTAATAACAGAGCAGGAGATGAGGGACAGGCGAATGGCGTGGATACTGGTCGTAACGAGATGATTGGAAAATCAGTGCTGACCTTGAACTGTTGGTAACGAGAGAGACGCTCTTCCTGGGTCATAGCCCTGTGAATGGCGATAGCGGGGAAGTTCTGCTCAAGCAACAGCTGGGCGAGGGCCATGCACCGCTGCACTGACTTGACAAAGATTATCACCTGTAAACGATACAGCAGTTTCAGTGACACATAACGGGGCAGCTAAGCCTATGGGAATTCAAAGAATTACAATTTCACTGCAGCATGTACTGGAGTACCTGCCACCTAACTATGATTTCAATCACTTCACATCGCTTACAACTCTATTCAACATGTGAACATTGGGATTTAAAAACGAATGCTCTACTGCTGATGAACCAGTTGCAACCAGCTGCAGTATGAGTACATGTCAGGGTTGCGTGTGAAGAGTAAACTGGCCACCCACGCACTAGATAGGGGAGTACTGTAAGACCATGGAGTTTAGAGTGACAGCGTCTAGCCTTGATTATTAACAATCATCTATCAATGGAGGTCGTGCGCGCGCACATCGCCATACCTGGTTGAACTCTAGGGCGTCTAGCAAGTCAAACAGCTTCCTGTTCTTCTCATTGTCCTTCAGGTTGACAAAGTGCTGCTGGAGGCCGTGCAGGGTGAGCTTGGAGTCGTCGTCCACGTACACTTCCATCGGCTGTAAATATCCAATACACAGACATGCACAGCGTGCAAACAGCGCGAACGTAGAGCATACCACACCACAGATACGCCTGCTTGTACTGGTTGCCATCACAAACGGAAAGACTTGAGGAGAGCTGCGACAGCAGACCTGACAATCGCTGTCTGACACTGGGAGCCACTGTCCTCCAGGAGCAGGCAACTCCCATCTGATTGGCAGCGTGATACGCACTCCCTGTCAGCCCAGACGGTAGGAGATGGTTAACGGTCACACCGTCCGTGGTGAGACCGCTGGCAGAGGTGCGAGCGTACGGAGAGAGACCAGTCACCGTGATGGTTGCTATGATGTGTGCCATAGGAGGGTGCTGTGTTGCAGCAGCCTCCCGTATGATGAGGGGTTAGGATCGTCTGGCACTCGGCCAGGTATTGAGATGATGCGGTGAGTGGTGTGTGGCGGAGAGGATGAGACAAAGATAGCTGGGTGCGTGCTGGAGATCTTACATCCATCATGAACTTCTTGCAGACGGGTCTGATTTCTTTGCTGAGCGTGGCAGAGAACATCATGACTTGTTTCTCGTGGGGAGTCATGCGGAATATCTCCTGGACATCGCGTCTCATGTCTGAAAGAGGAAGACAATCGGTTACTGCGAGAGAGAGAGAGAGAGAGCGAGCGAGAGGGAGGGAGGGAG
>ERZ1740065.2294-NODE-2294-length-11850-cov-12.260110_pt1 | contig 11850 bp, 8 predicted proteins | sample MGYA00581738_ERZ1740065 | MGnify/ENA primary metagenome ERZ1740065 (study PRJEB43018, sample SAMN04849749) | marine metagenome | isolation source: floating plastic debris | place: Pacific Ocean | collected 2008-09-01 | study: EMG produced TPA metagenomics... | reverse complement strand
CGACTTCTCTCTCTCTCCCCCTCTTCCTCCCCCTCTCCCTCCCTCTCTCCCTCCCTCTGTCCCTCTCTCCCTTCGTGTTTCATCGTAGAATGTCTCTTGTATTCTGAGCAACTTTTTTACAATTTTCTTGCAATATCTCTCATGGTTTTCTAAGTGTAAATCAAAACTCTGTCTTGTACTATTGCTATGTTCAGCAGTATTTAGAATTTAATTAAACTCCAGATCAGGAGAAGACAACTCCAGACTACTATGCTATTCGAGCTGAGCTACCTGTGTTTGCCCTTCATACTAGATCAGTAAAGGACTGGCCACACGAGGGGTTGACACAGTAGACCTGGAGACACAAGGAACGTCAGTTGTATTGGTCACGATAAACCACTGCATCTCGAGGTCTATGATTGCCGCTCAACCTCGCCTTCACATTTCGGAAAAATCAAGCGCCAGTTTCACTTTTCTTACCCAATCTTTTACGAATGCTTATATCAGCACCCTTGCACAATAATCTAGCATCACCCTCGACCATATTTTTCTATGTTTTTAAATCATAGAAAATAAATATCGGTCGATTCTAGCCTAGATTGTCTACCTGGCTACGATCCTGGTGACTCTTGGTCTGACTCTCTGTAGTTGTAACTTCTGACACCAACCACTATCAATGATAGTGGATCTTGTATTTGCTACGAACAGCGCAAGACTCACTTCCTCCAATTCGCGCTCTATCGTTGACAGCGAGAAGACAACTCTCTATCCTAGGCGATCACCGTCTGAGAACTCGGGCTATGATAGTTTTATATATACTCAGGAGATCAGCAGCTGTGGTTCAGCTCTATCATTCTATTTCTAGTTCTCTCAGACTGAACAATACTCCTTGTAGTATCAGCAAGCGAGATACTTGTATTAATGCATAGAGAACTACTCAGCTCTATCAGGTTCTCAGTTCTCCTTCTACTGCAAAACAGCTTCCCCTTATGTAGGTGGGTGCTTGCATTAAACAAAAATATAAGCAGGACATAAGCAATAACATAAGCAAGGCTTGCATGTGTAGTAGTAGAAATGAAGCAATTGAAAGTAAGCAATCCGCAAGCAATACTGTGCAATAATAATATTATGTAAAAGGGAAGTGAGTATACTAGTGATACCAATGTGTGAGACAGAGGAGGACAAGATTGACAAAGGCAAAATAAGATCTAACATGGCGAAGTAAAAGATAATGGTTGGGGGTGGGTGTGCCTATAGCCTTTCCATCCCACATCCCAACATTGTATTGTAATCAATTAGCTGTCTATTATCTGCAACTACAATTGTGATGAATATAGTACTAATAGCTGTCCATATACATGTATATGGCAATTATCAACAAAGGCATTTACGTGTTAAAACATGGCTGTGCTGATGACCTTTGTTTCTTTATTCTATTGTCTTCGATTAATTAGTCAAATATATGCGAGTAAAGAACTTGTCGTTGGTACGTAGACAAAAAACTTAGCAAAACTGACTGGAGCTAATATGAAGACTGAAGACCAAACCGGTAGGATAAAGTCACAACTGACTCCACCTATCTCATAAAGAAACCACTGGAACTCTGGACATGGTATTATTTATAGACGTGAAGGCGATATTAATCACTTACCTGCCACCATGCGCATTCAACTAGTATCTGCGGAGTCCATGGGTTTCTCACGCAAGACCATAGAGGGAGATAACTCCACGCACCGGACGAAAGCTGACACATGGTCAGACAACTCCAATCGAAGCCTACGACTACTAGCCACGGCAGGTAGTTTTCATTATCCCCCCATGTCAGACAGTTACTGTGGAACATTAGATTATCATAGGCAGGGCATCTTCAGCACTGTAACAAGCCATTTTAAGCTAGGGCTACCATCAGAGTGGATTGCTCTGGTGGTCACCGTCAAGGATCATGAATACTGCCAGATACAGATTCATTGTCATAATTGGCCGTCAAACTGCGTCAGTGTCAAAGGCTAGGTATGAGGCCAGGGGTAATTGATTTGTTAGACGTTTTTATTATCTTCTACCAGTATTGAAACATGTTAAATGTCCAAATCCAGATATACCGGGAGCTGTGAGCGGTCACCGTAGCCCCAGTTAACTGGGCACCATCGAAGTAGATGGGGGTGAGATTTACCGAGGGCTCAAACCAGCTCAATACAGTTGTCTCTGTACCCCAGTATTCAGTCCCACACCGTGCAGTCAGCCCAGCATGTGGAACTCGACGTTGCAGGTGAGGACAACTACGAACGCAACCATCTAAGTGAACAGAAAATGGATTAATTCGGTTAGCTTCCTAACACAGAAATTGACTCGCCTGTGATTAGCTGCTTGTTGAATACCCAAAGGTTCAGGGAAATCGATTCAACAGTGAACCAACACAACAGGGATGCAGCACTTATCTACTGCTGGCTTGGCATAGGAGGAAATGGCAGACAGAGAGGGTATAAAGGCTGGAGATACTCGTTATCTAGCCACTCATCAAATCCTACACATTCCATAGAGAAGTAGTGAAGGGATTTCAAACTGAGAGATGGGTGAAGTGAAGCCACATTTTACCACAGATGTAAGCCATACAAGACAGAGAGCGAAATGAATTCAGCAGTCAGTGATGTCATTAGAGTAAAACGAAACCTGATTTATGGATGGGGGTTTAGAGCTACGATGAAGCATGCATAGTAACAGGTAGTTGTGTGTGTTTGTGAGAGGGTAGGCTATCACGAGGAGTGAGAGAGAGCAAGGCACTGAAGGAGCTCAGTAAATCATACCCACGGCTAGCTGAAGGTTGTAGAATCACGTGTCAGCCATACATAGTGCAAGTTTAGGACAGACTAGGGGGATGGGTAGAAACAGCCAGAGAGAGAGGTGTGAAATGGCCGTTTCAGCCCTGGCGGTGATATCAGCTTGAGCTGCAGTCAGAGGAGAGTTGTTAACACAGGACCTATGTAAAACAGAGTAAAGCGACACAGCTTCCACAGCGCCTAGTTCAAACCAATTAATTTAGCAATGTAAATCATGCAGAACAGGAAACAGTGTGTGTGGGTTTGAAACAAAACAATAACTGAGAGTAGAGGCAGCATTAATCGAACAGTTTCGTATGTACATTGTGTGCGTGTATTAATAACACCAGCGCGTCAGCTGCGGCGGCGGTTTGTAGACACAGGGAGAGATAGACAGCTAGTCAGTGAAGGCTCATGAAGCAAACAGCCGAGGTGCAGCTAATCAGCCGAGAGGAGTTAAATGGGTGGCGGCGACGGCCTTTCCGATCACGCGAGGGCGCCAGGCGTCCAGGGGACCGTACTCGCGCTGTCTTACATAAAACAAGACTCGTGTCCATTGACAGAAAATCAACGCCACACTAATTATTACCAACAAAAGCGCTTCTATACAGCGGTAAAATGATTATTACAAAATGAATTGAAAGGCAGAAACGATCACTCACATATTGGGTAGCGATAGCGCGCGCGCCCAGGAAGCTAGTAAAACTACTGACTTTCGTCTGGCAGCAAGACAACACATTAGCCAATCCGGTGCCGCTTAAGAGGGAAATCGTGTCACGTCTAGGATCCCAGAAGTAAATGTTGTTCATGTGTTAGTAACACATTGAATAGAAATCTCCTACGGAGACGGTGGTGTTGAAATCATAGGACAGTGGCAAACGCCAGTTAGAATCACTACACATTCTGGGGGTCAGAGCGATGGCGGCTGCGGCAGCGTTGAGCTGAGAGGGTATCAGAGTAACAGTAAATTAAAAGCAGTACGACAGACACGGCGACGGCGCGCGTTCACAACCAGGCTGTTGGCGGCAGCGTTGGTGTGTGGGCGTACGTGTGTTGTGCGTGTGTTTGTGCGTGTTCGGTTTGAAGAGATGCCGGTCAGTCGTAGATTAACGGATCACTTGCATGCACGACAACAACAGCCCGCAGTTATTCAGTAGATGAAGCTTGTAAGTTAATCACCACGGTGACAGGGAGAAAGCCTTCCTTGGAGAGTGGAGAGAGAAAGAGACAGCTAGGAGTGATGAGCTGGGCGTTTAGCCTATCACAAGTAGGGTATCAGCTAGCGACGACGGCGAGAGGCTTGGTACTGACTGATTGAGCAGCGGCAGCGCTAGTTATTTGGCAGTTGGAATCCGTCACCACGGCTTGCACTAGTAGTATTCACACAGCCACTTGCAGCAATTGATCACTGGGGTGTCGGAAAGCTGTAGATAGAGTCAGAAACCAACCAAATGCAGGAAACGGTCAAGCGTGTGTCACTACAACTAATAACAGTCCGCCGATCTATCGTCAAACAGGGTTAAAAATTTACTCTCCGTACCTAAGCAGCAGTGTAATAGAGCAACATAACACATAGAGGAGATTGAGAGAGAAAACATGCCTGCTGCATACACAGTCTCAGCCTATGACGAGTAAATGCCGTGTTAACTTAGATAGCAAAGCTAGGGAACTAGTTGAAGGCAGTCAATAGGTGGGCGATTGCACACAATGTATACGAAAATCACCAGCCGAGTACACAGGTATGAGTGATGAAAGAGCGGAATCGATGCTACGTTTAGGTGCGCGTTCGCTAGGTAAATTATTAGCCGGGCAACTTATACAGATAACCGTAGATCATTAGGCCTACCAAACGATGATACACGTGTTAAGGGTGCACAGATCACGGTAGCTGGCTGAGCAGCGGCTAAGGCGCCACGAGCTTTTACCATCGTCAATTCATTCAACGTAAGGACAGCAAGAAGACAGCGTGGGCACAACAGGAAAATGAGTATTACTTGCAGAGTGGGGAGTTATTGGAGTTGCCTTTCCGATCACGCATGGCGCCCCGTGGCAGCCCAAGGGACCGTACTAGGCAGCTATTTTTATAACACAAATTCGGTTGTCGAGCGGCTCTACACGGCTAATGACAGTGAAGGTAAATGTAAATCTTGAAATCAGCAGTTAGGGGAATAACAAGCAAGACTCAACTTACACAGCTCAGCATACTCAGAGGAGAGAGAGAGAGACAGAGTGTGAAATCAGCGTGCTATTTGCAGTAGACAGCTGCATACGACAGTCCACGACCGAGAGAGACGTGTTTGTGCATGTTTGGAGCGCGTGTTTGGCGGGCTATGATTAAATGGCGTCCGTTCACCGGTTAGGGGAAGTAGAACACTGCGGCCTCGACGAGGAGGTCTATTACCTACAGGTGGAGGAGATATGGCATGCATGCAGCGTTACACACAGACTCGCGGGCAATAATCAATTCGTTACCCTGGTGGGAGAGGGTGACTTTCCGTTGATCGACAGCAAAATCATGTGGATGGGACTCATCAGACACGAGAGGACACGACTCCCAAGTTCATCCCTAACTCAGTACTTGACCACTAGTTTGCCACCAGTTGCGCCTAGGTCTGAATATCTTAGCCGACAAACGAGACAATCATAATTGCGCGTTACCTGTCACGACGCACTACAGGGCTTGAACGAGCTTTCATCTTGGATTTCCATGAAACATTTCATCATCGATGGCGAGCGGCAAATTCTAGACAGGAGTCATCTGGCCCCAAGAACACAATCGCGTGCTGTGATCCAAGATGCTTGCATTTTTACCTGCGTCAGTAAACTAATGAACCCTACACTAAAAGAGCTAGCTATCAAGATCGCATGCACCCACGCATTTGCAGAACACAAGATGTGGTCCTACCATACTGACGAATGAGTGAGGGAACTGGGCTAATGGGATACTTCGGAGGAGAGCGGTATTACAAGCCAGTCAAGGAACGCTGAAATTTGATAGAAGCAAACACACGTGTACGCCAAGGAATGTTTGTGCAGTTGTCACCTGCCAAGTTTCGATTGCATTGCTGCTCCTGCTATGGACAAACTTTCACTTGTCTAACTTCAGACGGTAGATTCTTACAAAACCGATCATTCTGCTCTGTGATGCTCTTAACTGCTGCCTCTGGTTTTCACATCTTCCTACTAGCTTCCAACTTGGACCACGGACACTTCGCTGGCTAGTCCATAAAACCTCTGGGCCTAGAAATGCTTCGAAAAACTTTGTGCTAACACAGACATGCTGCTATTCACCTGCTGTGTGGATCCGACGCTACGCTTAACTGATGCTTCAGCCGCATTGACCGTAGGTTTCCTACTCCAAACGCTGAGCTTTGCCCCTGAAAGTTCTCTCACTCAAAAAACCGATTGTTGGTGGAAACCATTCAAGATCACCTGTTCATCCCGCTGCTAGCACTTGCTCTCCCATGCCATTTTTTAGACCACTGAACTCCATCTTGGACACAAGTCCTTCACTGAGCACTCCATTCAAGTGCAGAAAACTCCATCTAAATTGCCTTGGTTAACGATCTATTGCTCTCTTGTACAAAGCCTGCCTGAAAATGCTTGATGACAACAGCGACAAAATTTAGCCTAAGTTTTCAAGAAGTTCACCTGAATTCTCAATTTCAGTGGATCTCTGGTTTGGAGACATTCACGCTTAAACCACTGTTGCAATACCAGTTTTCCTCTGAAAATAAAATTGAAAAAACCTTCCACATGATGCAATCATTCAGAGCGACACTACCTTAGCTGTACTAGTTGCCCAGTTGCTTCTGGTTCCTTGCAGAGTCTGCGCATGAATTAGTCTTCGTATAGTAGGAGCTCCCACTGCTATAATTTTCCATGCAAGCAAGTTTCCAGTGCCATTAAGAAATAACTGATCACTTCACCTCTTGACTAGATATGTGGTATGATTCCAGTGATCCCCACTAACAGCAATCAGAACGAGCTCGTTTCCATGGCTCCGTATCCTATGAAGAAAGCAAGCAACTCCAACGCTAACATGGTCTGCCATGTCTAACCTCTCAGTCAATTTCTCTACGCTTCCACGCGTCCAATTCTCATGTATTACGGCCGACATCAGCTTGGTAACATTCACATGACCTTGACATTTGGTTAGTCGATAGACAATCTCTAGTATTTTCATCTTCGTAACCTGTGAAGCATTCTAAGACCAAATCCTATTTCCCTGCAAATAATTTCCATTAACGGCAACACAATTCAATCCAGAATTTGGGTGGATGGTGTAGGTTGTCTCGCCTGACCACTTGTTCCCACAGCTCCTAATGCTTCCTATCTCTCTCTCCGCGCCATCGCATTCTTTCTTTGATTTTGCTCCTATCTTGTGACATGGGGGGAGGGGGGAATTCAAACGAAGTGATTGCGTACCGATTTTAGTACCTGGCTACCCATGATGCCTAGGTGAGATTCTTTTAGCCATCAGCTAGCTTCAGAAGGTGACTTGTGCAACATGATTTCCAAGCAGGGCCATTAGCATATACAGTAGAGACCATAGACTTCCTCTTCAAAGAGCCGGCGGAGAATTTTTGGACTGCTCCCATACACCTAGCTGACACGTAGTCGACAGGAGAACGCAATGACTCATCCAGTTTCTTTTACCTCTAGTTCCTAGTGTAACTCTATCTTCACGCTGAGCTGATACCAGAACTGGCGGCGGCTTATCCTATTTAGTGCATCCATTTTCCAGCTTTTTACTTCCATCTGAAACTATTGGATATTTCCAACAAGCAGGGAAGACTTGGGACATCACCTTCTACGCTGGACTGTTTTTAGTGACCAATGAAGTAGGACCATGGGTTGAGAAGCTTTGCGACTTCTTTTTTGATCCCTTAGCTGACTTTTAGCTTTCGCATAGCAAACCACACTGAAAATAACTGAAACATACGCACCAAACAAAGGCATTTTCAAGCAATTAACTAGTTACCTTAGTAGATGCATTGACCCACAGACATCCTATCTCTGACTAGCAATACGCTGCTGTTTGTCGCTGTTATTCATACTCAAAGACTGTCGTACTCTTGTTTGAGACTGATGCGCTTCACCCCAGACATTGCCGACAGACGGAGTCTACCTGAAATTACTTTGTGAGGAAACCGACGACCCAGATCTCGAGTTTCTCGTTCACCTGAATTTTTGACTGCAGTGGATTTCTTGGACAGGAAAGATCTTCAAGCGAGCGGATGGATTTCTTCATTCACTCCTTGATCACAAATTAATTTTTCTGCTGGAGAGAAGCTTACAAGAAGACCATGCTATCAATCTGTGTGCCTGTGACTCTTCCCATGTGTAAGCTCCCACGCCCGAGATGAGACTTCCAGTAGAACTATTCCAAGGGTCCCCTCAATCAAGACCATCAGGAATTTGCTTCCTTTTCCTATCAAGAGAGTATGTATCTCCAACACTAACATGGACTGCCATGGCTAACCTTTCTATCTGCTTCCTGACACGACTCTATCCTGGCTTACTGCTCGATTTTCATGTGATTTGGCAGAAATCCAAGCTCTATACTCATGAGCGCTGATTGAAAGACTCCATAAGCTTTGAACCTGTGAAATATTCTACAGCCAAATCCCATTCGTTGTTCCCCTGAAAGGAGTTTCCATCTGATACGCAACGCATTCCAATTCAGATTTGGGGCAACGTGGAGCTTTGTCTCACCACTTGCTTTCACTCGACCATGATTCTCTGTGTGACACCTCTTCCCATTCCTATCTCCAAATACACGGACACAAATCCAAACAGGAAACATGGGGAGCACAATTTTCTGTACCTGGCTACATCTGCGGCTAAGGAGAGGTATTCCTATTCATCTGACGGTTTTCCCTCTACACAGTTGACAGTAAGGTGGCTGACCACTAGATATCCTATCCTCAGACACTGGGACGCAGGTAGCGACTTTTCAATCAGAATTCTTTAGCTGCGAAGCTCTTGAGAAGCATGTGAATTTGGTGCGGTTATTCCTTTTTCGTGCTCCAAATTTCCATGTGAGCATTCTAAAAATACTTTCCATAACCACAGCCAATTCTCTACTGGTCTCATACCTAGGACATTAATTTTTGTTGAGGCAGAAAATATCTCCCGTGGTTCAGTCAGCTGATTGGCTCAAATAATCTTGTGGGTGTGGCTTGCCCAAGACTGCGATCGCTCTTGTATAATCTACGAAAATGCTGGTCATACTGTCGCAAAAAAGGAAGAGTTGTCTAGGTTACGTGATATTTCTTGACAGGCCTGGCTATACTTGATTCTTTGTTCACATTCGTTTCGGTGCTTGGTGCTCTCGCTAGTTTGACAAGCTGCAAAGACTAATCCAGCAAGGCATGGACACAAAGATCATTGTCTATTTATAGTGATCAAATTTACCTGCTAGTGGCTCCACTACGAGATGATTGATGACCCAAGCAAAATTAGCCTCAGTTTTTTACGCCTTTTCCTACTCGAGGAGCTATTACATAGGTGAAGTAGTAGGTGTAGAAGCAGCCCTAGTAGTATTACTTGGTGGCACTCATGAAAGTGGCGATTTTATGATCTCTTTTGAAAGGGCGGTGCTGAAATATAGCATTGCTCACACAAGCTAATATGGTATGAAGAGCCTAGTCCCTCATTACCTCCATGAAGCTTGACAGTTTTCCAATATCCCGAGTTTTCAATTTGCTCCATTAGCTGCTGTGATGCAATGCTCAAGTGGATGTATGTGCTGGTACTACTCTCAGTAAGACGATTGGATCTGTGTACTGGATCTGTGTACGGCTACTTGTTCCTATGCTTCGTTGTGCTTTTGCTCAGAGTTGGTCTGGAATGGCTTCATAAACAACCCATCACGATACACACTACATAAATTTCCATACCTAAAAGCCTTGATATGTTCTCTATGACGGAATCTTCAAGTACAAAGTTGTTTTTCATGCCAAGTTTTCCTGCCAAAGTGTCTTCATAGGATAGCACAGCTTCCATCACACCATCATTCTTATAGTACATTGCAATACCCTATGCTCTGCTCTCTACAGATAGTCCAACTCACAGCAACGGCGTAACACACTCATGTAAGATTAACCTCACTTGCTCCAAGATCCATGATTCCACCATGACAAAAAAATATCCATACTCCATTCTTCACCAACAGCGAAACTCGTGATGAACACGTAAATCCTCAACCATGACGAACCTCGACAATCATCCACATACAGCACGAACCAAGCTTCTCAGTTACTCCTCAACATTTACGGGTTACCTGGTGTTGACAGACAGACAGCAACAACGATCGTTCCAAGCGAACCCAATACTTGCGGTAGAAACGTGAGCCATCCAACCAATCTCGTCCATATGTCCACATTCACAAACTTCACAACAGCTACCTGAAACATAGAAAACTCATATAATGTGGCCAATACTATGATTGTAAAACTTACTAGTGAACTACAAACCAACTCAGCAATATAAATCATATCTACGGAGGAGAGACCTTACCGCAAAACATACGCCATCCATCCACCATGACAAGCGTAGTACAACTGCAAGATGGCGACGCTGGAACTGCTGACGATTGTTTACTGCATAGCCGACGAACTAAACATAGAAATGACGTTTTATATTACTACGCACTGGTAATAAATAATTATTTCGAACAAAAAAGCCAACGTTTCGTGTTGTAACGATGAATAAATATTCTTTTTTGGATAAATTAAAACCGAATGTTCGTTGTGCCATTATATACATAAGTAGTTAGATATCCTAGTTTCTATCGCGGATAAATATATTAGTGATACCCGTTATGACGTTTTGTACGAAACAAAACGTACTGGTAGCGATTCCAGATTAGTCCGGATTGTTCATAGTGATGCTGACGCAGCACGATCGTCCTTCATTTGGTATTACCTACCACTGGCTGACACAGCATTGATCAGTCATGATAAGCCCTCTAGCCATTGCCAGTCTAGCAGTCAGTATATATGGGCTATTATCTGCATTACCAGAGACCTAGCATAAGGTCTCCGGTAATAAATAGCAGAGATCGTTGGGGTTCCCACTTTCTACTTTCATGACTACGGCGTGACCAAGTTATCACAGGACCGCAGTTCATATCATCAATCTCACTTCTGGCCAAAGTAACGTTTCGCATAGAGTCACACCATGTAATACTTTATTACAAATGATAGTTAGGCACAGAGAGAGGGAGAGTGGTACAGTACCAAAATAGATAAAACATCTATGCATAGGGGACAAAGTATGGTGTAATATAGAATATGACATCGGTATTTCACAGCAGCTACTATCCTGTACAGTAAATTAGGAGTGGAAAACATGGATATTCAAAAGGTTTGTAAAGCTACTATTGTCACAATAGCAGAGCGTCATCCATGTTTGCCTGAGCCATGTAAGCGTCAAGTTCGCTGTCGAGAGCCGATCGGTCTATTTCTATCCCTCCGCGGCCTCGTCCGCTGCCTCTCCCTCTGGTGGCGCCTCGTCCTCTTGCTGTGACTCCTCTGGCTCGTCCTCTTGCTGTGACTCCTCTGCCTCGTCCCCTGTCAAACATGAACATACCATAGACATCTGACACCCTGGACCACAAGGTCATCCCAGCGAGAGAGAATGTCACTGTACCTGGGAGAGCTGACACCACGGCCTCTGATGCCGCCACGCATGGCACCTTGGACTGGTGACCTAGTAGCCACTGCAACGCGCCCCCGCGCACGCGATCGTCCACGACCTGACCATAGACAAGATCAGTCTAGCTAAATTCAATCATTCTATACACTCATATTTTACTAGCAGTAGTTAATGCATACCTCTGACTGTGGAGACACCTCTGGCCATGGTGGAGCCACCTCTCACTGCCATTGCACCGCGGGCCAGCAGACCTCTCCTCGACGTAATTCCTCTTGCCACCAGACCCCGAGTCGCTCCGCGGCCCCGAGCCGTACCGAGACGATCTAAAACAGCAAAATAGACAATCAGATGAGAGGGAGAGTGAGGGAGGAGAGAGAGAGGAGGAGAAAGAGAG
>ERZ1740065.2293-NODE-2293-length-11853-cov-11.142651_pt1 | contig 11853 bp, 9 predicted proteins | sample MGYA00581738_ERZ1740065 | MGnify/ENA primary metagenome ERZ1740065 (study PRJEB43018, sample SAMN04849749) | marine metagenome | isolation source: floating plastic debris | place: Pacific Ocean | collected 2008-09-01 | study: EMG produced TPA metagenomics... | reverse complement strand
ACTGAGGCTAATTGATTTCACAGGAATTGCCACCCGGTTGCCAATCCTGGCCTTTAACTACCCAGCTTCAATTCTTACTGTCCTGATACTCAGCTTACATGAGGATAGAAGCAAAGATTTCACATAGACTAAAGGTTTTCGTTGACTAACTCATATTTGTGGCCTTGGAATTCAGGTGCTGGTTCCTATATCTCGTATAACCCTTGGGAAAGTTGAGGGATATGTAAGCTATATATTCCCCAGTATGTACTTTACATGCTGCGCAAATAACATAAGTCAACAGGGTACCATATGCCTGAATAGTTTCAAGTCTACTGAAGTATTGATGGAGGTACAATACTGCAAAATATGAAAGATTTTCTCGGCAGGTCCTTGACCTAGCAGAGCTGGGGAAAAGTCACAATTTTCAAAAGTCGAGTCAAGTGTGAAGTCCTTGTCTTTGGAGTCTCAAGTCATCGGAGTGACATGCAGATGCCTATGGGTAAAGTCACAAGTCAAGTCAAGTCTTGACTGGTGAAAATTTCTGAAGTCGATGTCAATTGTCGAGTCAATGGTATTGAAGTCTATATGAAATCAATTGTGAATGGCATGCAAGAACACGGTTTCTAGATACGATATTTGCACATGTATTACCAATACCATCATACTCTCGTTATGTCGAAGAGAAAATAGTTCGGTGAGGGTGCCATTTGTCATGGTGCTTGGTGGGGCTTTATGATCAGCTCTCCATGACTCAAAACTCTCTCCACAGGGGTAGAAGTAGCTGGTACTCCCAGCACATGTAGAACCAACCTGCTCAACTTGGGCATATTCTTTGAATGTTTCCTCAAAAACCTGATTGAATTTATGTTCTCTACACTCTCAACTTCCATACTGAGGTAGTTGTTTAATTGAGCTCCAGTCGTATTTCAGGTGAGTCATTGGAGACAGTATTGTTTCCATTAATTCAATGAGCTAGCCAAGTGTAATACTTCTAGAATAGCGATGTATGCTTACATGCTGTTTATATGTATTTTTCTTCTCTGCACTAGTTCAAATCACCGATAGAAATTTCTTGCAAAGATAGAAAAAAGTTAAGCTTGGATGTCCGGCTTTTGTTATTCTAGTCATCACTCTAATATATTTCCTGGACTCAAACGAGATAACTCTCGCTCAAATTGGAATCAGCTACCATCAGAGGCTGCAGCTGGCAAATAGACCAGTAAACAATGGCTGAACTCATTGCACTTCTCAAAAGATGCTGCAGTTATAGCCAAGTAATCAACCGTGCAGTGAAAAGAAATAAATTATAGACTCGCAGTAAGACTATTGTAATTTTATTTGCTTCATGTAAGTTGAATTCTCGACAAATATCTGTTTTTTTCTTCGACTTGTGCCAGGTTGTGTTGCGAGCCATTTTTCTTGAAATACTTGTAATACTGCTCACTATATGACCTATAAAGCCTGTATGCATTACTGAATAGCACGAGATAGAAGCTATCTGATTGGTCTAGTGTACTTGAAGCGTTGGTCTTTGTACCCGTACAGGTATGGTTGTGCAAACTGCCAAGCTTTCTAATGTGGTGTAATCAGTGTGAGTATGTCATACACATAAAGTGAAGTGTGGAATCAAGTCCTGGGGTTAGGGGCGAAGTTTCAAGTCAAATCAAGTCATGGTAACTATGAGTGAAAAGTGACCACAAGTGGCCAATTTAGCAACTCAAGTCAGATTAATTGACTTGGGCTCCCAGCTCTGTGACATAGCCTGCAAAAGATTTTCATTGGCACAGCTCTTGATCCCTGAGCCGTACCGTATAATTATGCAGAAAAGTGGTACCAGAAACCTACATGTAATCTTTTTCATCTACTTCTAGGTCAAATGTGAAGAAGCAATGTTGGAACATAACGACACTCAGTACAATGGTACATATGTTGTCACGTGTTCCAGGAATCCTCTCTGCCTGAGCACTGATATTCAGGTTATTATGATCATGCTGAACTTTTTCAGCTTTGTGCTCAACTTATTTCACTTGATCATCCTGACCAGCATAAGCTCGCTGAAGAGAAGTCCATTTATGACTTCCATGAAGGCCATTGCATTGACGGATATGCTATATTCGCTGTCATTGATGTTGAGTCTTTCTTGCAACTTGCGAGAAGTCTCAAGAAAATCGTACGCTTTGAGCGCGGTGCTTTCTGGTCAGATGGCATTCGCAATGTTTCTACGATACTTCTACCTCGCCACTGCCATGGTTGAAAGACTGATATCGACCTGCCGCTATTCATCTGGAGAAACACTAAAGCAACTTCACTGGGTTTTCTTTGGTGAAGCCATTATCATAGCAACTCTAGTGACCACTAAAGAATCTCTGTACTACGAACATATATGCTACTCTACTATCATAGGACCTGTGAACATCACTCATCCAGTCACTCACCTCATCTGCCTCATAGGGTTGTGCATACCAGTGAGCATAACGGTAGTGACTGTACCAGTTCTACTGTTTCAGCTGCGTCATCTCAGCAACAATTCCGTGACTAACAATATGAAATCAATGGTAGCTGCTACAAAGTATGTTATCATCATAGGGTTAGCATTTCTCCTCCTGCCTTTCACATTAGTTCTTGTCATCGTCTATAAGGGACGGTGGAATGACATCTACAACATTGTAGTGTTCACGGCTCAATCTCTCTATGGAATCGTCAATACTCTCACCTACGGCTTAATGAGCAAAGTCTATCGTAGACACTTAGCACGAATAGCAAACAGAATGTTTAACTCCTCGCCCTAATCACTCTTTTCACTGCATTGCCAAATATCATTTTATAAAACAGGAGCTCTTCAATGTTTCCAAGCTTTCTTGTATTTTTGCATCAAAACCTACCGTGACCTAGCTAGTGAAGTTCTGGCATTTTATACTATGCTATGGACAGGCGGGTTGGTGTCGTACGGGAATATTACGCAGGTAGTACTCTGGCTTTATTCTACACTAGTATTCTTTCGTCGGCTTTAGTACTGGCGTACCACCAGTATGGCACATGCGTAACACTGGCACGCCTGCCAATAAGAGGGAAAAAATTCCCAAACTTTTTTATTTCCACTGACCTATAACAGTAACAACTGTAAAGTATTCTGATAGCTATCAAAACATGCGATAGCCACTTCTCAATACAAAATATATCTGTTGTCAGCCTCTGTTAGTTACAATATAGCTGCATACGAGGAATGTTACTATGCATGACTTTACAGACCTGTCAAACCCCTTCCCATATTCAGACCTGCCAAGTCTCCCATATTTTCCAGGAGAATCCTGCATTTTAGACGCCATAACATAGGTTCAAAATTGTCATTATTGGTTTTTTTAAGTTCTCCTATGGCCCACTAGTTAGAGCTAGCTGAGCTGACCTCAAATGTAACAGAATCCTAGCGGTGTAGGTTAGGAGTTTCAAGTATTGTCCTCTGAACGTCCAGATACATCGAGTCCTCCATATCTAATATTCTGAAAGGTTGACAGGTCTGGAATGTTAGTCAACTCTGACGCCAACGATTCCGAGCCACCACTCCAATACTGACAGATGACCTATGGCACCTTGTGTTATGTATTGTTTTACACTTTGTACATCACAAAGCAAATTGAATAAATAGCATTTCAGCAAGCCTAACCAGTTGTGTCAGGTATCCTAGTCTTTGTGCTGCTGCTGCGAGCAACTCATAATTCTGGCCCATTCACTTGATTTCCAGGTATCTAAACTCTCACATGGCCTGCATTCCTTGATACTAATACCAAAGAGCCAGAGGCAGATCAAAAGTCATTATGAGGATTGAAAATAGATACAATTATTCATATCCCCCATGCCAGCCCTCCCGAATGTAGATATTTCAATAATTTAATCCGGGCATCAAGTTGGCAGGCAGGTATAGTCATTCTATCCCATGTCAGTTCTTGTGTTATTTGCGTAGTGACACCATCGTTTCGGGATTATCCTTACCAACTTACCTATCAATGACTTGATGGATTATTTTTCCCAACCTAACCGTAGCTGCAGTTACAGCTTAGTTTCTGAAGTGAAGTATTCACTGCCATGATACAATGGCTACTGCACCACATAAGAAGTTACTTTTAGCATTTTCAAACTGATACACTCAGTTCGGTAGTGGCAGCAAGAAAACTCAGGAAGGCCCTGCAATATTCTGGTACAATGGCTGTAGGCACCCGTATTTTGCGTGGTGCTACGAGGATGTATTACCTTTTAGGTTGGCTGTTGTTGCAAATTCTAGACCTTGCTTTTCGATGGCACTTAGTCGGTTTGATGTCTATCACCACCACAAACATTACACAAACAGACAAAAAGTAACGACCTTGACCTCTCTTCCTCTATTACTTGACTATTTAATCCCTCAGATGTCTTTGCAGGATGTAAGATTCCGGAACCTAGACATCTAGTAACTAATGCACATCCCATCACGTATTCTTTAGCGGTTTAGAGAATATGGTGCAAACAATATCAGCAACAGATGAACCTATGTCAGACTAAGTTTGTGTAAAGCAGAGCTACATCAGACAACCCTGTCAGATATAAATATGAAATGAGTAGAGAGTTCCACCTCTATTTGACCGAACTCCTTCCCAAAGCCATTCTATGCCTGGCACATCTCACTGGTGCTTGAAGGTCCTATTTCATTATGGAGTGTTATTACAATTAGGAGAGAATATCTTGGTCAGATCCTGATCAGCAACACTGATGTCAGATTCACCACTGACCAATTCTATTCAGACAATTTCAAACCCACTTGTGGATAAGTTCACCAACTGCTTTCACTAAATTGGGGAGTGATGCTATGACTGTACACGGCACTTCTTCTGAAAAACGAGTAAGATGATTTATTGTGATTTATTAGAGATCTTGGTTATGTCTGAACTCGACTCCATCAGTGTATGAATTCAACAGCTTACTTCTCTGAATAGCTCACTCTGGAAGCGTTGACATCATAGTGCGTCAACCATTAAACTATTTGGTTAGAGTTGAAGCATTCAATTGACTCTACCCTGTAAATCCGTAAAACTGAAAACAATCTATAGCAAATTAGTGCAAAGAACACGAGCAAGATAGCAGAAACAAAAATATTGGCCATGGAACCCGTCTTGCCTTCACCGTGCTGACTGTCAAGATACCTTTACATCCATTGACATACAAGAAATGGGGAACTAATACGGTGTGAGATGGAGTGTGAGAGGAGTGTCGGGTGGCTACAGTTAAATTGTAGTCCAGCATAAAGCATGCATTGCTCGTAAATTATAGGCGAAGACAAAGGGCTTATGAGTAGCAGCCTTCAAAATGTGGCTGATCTTCGAAGCAAACTTGCAAACGGCAAGCAAGAGCATGATCTCAAGAACTTTAATAGCTGGCTTTTGAGCAATTTCATGCGCAATTAGCACAGCTCTTGCGGAGTGTTCACAACTCCGAAAATGTCAAATATCAGCAGTGGCCTTTGGTGGTTCGGCTTTTGTCATTCTCCCATAGATATTCCTGCATCAGCACATGCGGGAGTGAGTAGAAGTGAGCGGGAGTGAGTGAGGATAGGCACGGGAGTGAGCGCGAAAATCGACAGGAGAATGACAAAAACCAGTTGTTCAAGCAGATTGCAACACCTCAGAGAATACTGGAGATTCAGTTTTTCTCTGAACTTTGAGAAGCTGTAACTCAGCACCCCTATAGCTACATCCTTCACCGGTGGGCTTTGGTTGTCCAATCAGATTGCACCACCTCATTACTGATTTTTGAGGTGGGCGTAGTATAACACTGGCAACCAACCAGCCAATCAATGGGCTGGAGCATATTCACATACAAGATACCAGGGCTGTATCCTTCAATTTCAGAGTGGTACTCATACATGACGAGTTGTGGGATCAGAATTGCTTAAGATTCAGTTTTTCTAAACTTTGAGAAGCCATAGCTCAGAACCCCGACCTCCTATGAGTAACATATTGCCATATTTGAGCTCATCTCAGCAAGATCTGACCAATAAGCCACAGGAAAATAGTATCAAACCAATAATAGCTCCAAAGTGTCCCTGAAAAATATGGGAGGCTCCCATACAGGAGACTCATCACGTATAGTTGAACTGCTAAAGTATGATGAGCAAAGCACCTGAGTATACCAAGGGTGTGAATGTGTTAATCTATTATAGCTCCACAGAGGTGCCAGACCAGGTGTGGGAGAGGTATCCTCTCTCATAAAGGTATGTGTGCTTCCCTGGAATATTTTGGCTTTGCGAAAGCCCTGAGAATGACTTTCAGGCTATCCAGCATTCATACCTGTGGGAGGAGGATGTGAATGGTAAGCTGAAACTATGAAGATACACAGAATCAATTTGCCAAAATAGTTGCACGTCTGCTTTATTTAGTACTATTTTACATTGGTAATGTTTTTAATAAATTTCACAGGCATATTTTCTCCTTCCATCGATAGAACATCAAAATATTTGTACAATATGAAATTTGATATTTTAATGATACGATGCCAAAATAAAGTGCATTAAACAGATGAAAAATTCTATTCTTTCATAATCTGAAATCAGATTTCAAAACAAATGTCTAGATAACGGGGTATAGGCGAAAGAAAATGTGATGGGAGTTGTCTTCTCAAAAATTATTTTTTCCCATGATGGGGATTTTTACTGATATCAGGTTTGAAATTGTCATGAAAATGTAAATTTATGATGTGTATCTTTGAGAGTTGTAGTTGTTGACCTTAATAGTCATCATGGCTTCCAACTAACAATGGTGAGACGCCAATGAGTGTCTGCTGAAAATGTCAGAACACATGAGTAGTGGTTGAGAGTTATGTATCAGGCAGACAGCAGAGTCTAGCTCTTTATTCCTGCTGTGGGTTTGTGCTCCATATTTATCATAGCTTACCGACCATAAGACTTCCTCTTTTATGAACTGCCAATAGCGTAGCACCATTGAATTTAGTCGCCATTTTTTGTGTTTGCCAACTCAGTTTCATAAATTGCTCTCGGACAACCCAGATCTACAGAGTCAGTAAAACAGGACTGGGCATTTCTTCACTCTCCTATCGGCATGCCCCGGTGTCACGAGCACCAGTGCAATGCAGGTGCTACGCTGGTACCAAAGCCGACAAAAGCAGAATAGGTCACCAACGGCCTGCCAATAGGAGAGTAGAAATGCCAAGGGATCTCAGCCAGAGTCAATCAAGAATCTTTGCAGCAAGAATCAAGACGTCCATAAAAGAAAATGTCTCCTCTGGCATCATGATGATGTCATCAAGAGTTTGAACATATCACCATGTATTCACCATGCCGTCTAGCTTTGCTTCATCCACGAACTCTTTGAGTTGCGATGATGTGATTTGGATATAGTTTGCTTACCTATGATATAGCGTGTGGAGAAGATAACAATACCAGCTGAAATCTAAACTACAAGGTTGCAATCTGCGTTGAGTAGGAGCCAATGTAAATTTATGTTACAGTTCATAAAAACACTCAAAATCTGTTTTTAAACCTCTGCTATAAAGATGAATGGCTCATATAAGCATACCAGATCAAGCTTTCCTGCAAAAAATTGTGTTATTGAGAGCTTCATGAGGCGTATAATATGTATCGCTGAGCTCCAACCACATAACACCATTCCAATCATATGATTGAGCCACAAGAAGAATAAATGTGTTTTTCTCTACTCATTTCCTTCTAGAGCATGACATAAAGTTGGAAGAATGAGACCGCCATAATCCACATCCCCTTGTCTCCCTTGTATGCCATCCTAACCTCACCTAAACCAATGTTAGCCACATTAGGGTTTCTTGATCGCATCAGTTCCACTTCAAACTGAGGTCCATTGGTGGCTCTGGGTGAGCTAAAGTAGATGATAGATTACTTCCTGTAAAACTGTCATCATCAATGTGGAGGATGAGTTCAGAAACTATGCAGAGGTCTGTTATATTGTTCAGTTCTGATTGCCCTCAGAAGTTCCATTTTTACAGCTTCGTGAAGCTTTGATACTCCTTATGCTGATATGTAAGGGCAGTAGTTGATAATGAATAAACTTATGTGATTATGTGTTCATGTGAGGAGTAGACATATATGGTGATGTAAGCACGGGCTCCTGAGTCTTAAAGCACTTGTCATCACTGGTTCAGAGCTGTCAGTTTCGGTGGCCATACTGCAGATTAAACTTCCTCATGCTTTGATTGATCACAGAAATATGAGCCATCGACTGCTTGGTTTCAAGCCTGGCCTCTATATGTCAATGCAGCTGCGGTTTGTCGAGTTTGCAAGATAATAACGTGACATGACACAGCACAATGAGTGATACTTTGATCTCCAAAACGAGATACTGTGACATAGGGTCCAACCAAGTTGTTACAGAAATGGGCTTGCATTGATTCCCGCAATGGTTCACTGCTGTAAGTCTTAGAATTTCATTTATACATCGCCATCAGTCTATATGCAGTGCTGTACCCAAGCCTGACAAAACACATCAGTTATGGGAAATTATCTAAACTAGCTCCAAAACTATGCTGCCTTCTGAAATAAAAAGATATTTTTGACTGCGCAGTAATGTTTCAGTAAGAACGAGATTTCCATAGCACCTAAATAATAGCCCAGAACCATCAAGAAAATGTGCATGTAATGTACTGTAGCCCAGGGTACTAGTTGATGTTATAATAAAGAAGGATTTATTTCGATAAAGTTGTAAACAACCTATGCTAACTAAATAAGCCAAATCAGGAACCAAGCGCTAACTGGAACTGGAACTGGAACTGGAACTGGAATTGGCGAGATAATTCACACTGAGCTAACACAAGAACCAGGTGTTTGTATTAACTTCTGCGTAATCTATCAGCATTAGCAACAAGATTAGATAGAAAACACGGATTCATCTCCTCTTCACACTTTGAAGAGCAGCCATGTTTTTAGCGCAGCGCATCAGTACTTTATCAGGATATATCGGAACCACCTCAGCGGGGTGGTTTCAAGACAGGGTGTTGATCTTGTCTTTGAACCACCTGAGTGAGTTAACCAGCTCTTTTCGGTAAGCGCGGCTTACCAGGGCGTATATGACACAGCAGATCATTCCATGGATTAGTTGAGTTATGATGGACAGGAGTTCAGCTTGGCGAAGCTCCATAGCAGCTGAATATTTGCAAATGATCATCCTGCATACGGTCTTTGGAATCTGTGCGATGAGGTGGCTGATGGCCATCAGAACCGCGTATTTACTTCCGTTCAAAGCCTCTTCTTGCACGTTTGTCAGTTGTCTGTATTTGACGTAGTTAATTTGGTACATCAAACATAGCATGCTTACAAGGATTGATGCGCCCACTACTGCAGCCTTCACCCTGTAAATCAGAGTTGGGGTAGCATGGACTGTATTGCTTGCTCCTTTAAAAGGGAGGAAGCAGATATATTCATAGTAGATCACATCGCGCAACACCACAACAGCTAGTAACAGCAGGAATTCACCCACTAGTATCCACACTATGTGCTTCAGTAGTCTGATATCTTTTTTTCTCAGACTATAATACATAGATACGTTTCTTTCCACAAGGAACGTCGCCAACACGAAAGAGCTGTAGCTGTCTGAAAGCGTTGCTAGAGCTGTGTAAATGGCAGACCAACATTTCCTGTCTTTATACATCAAGTGCAGCTTGCAGCAAGTGCTGCAGACTGTCATTAGACTGAGCATGACCTCGGAGAGAGAGTGAACTCTCAGAACTGTCAGTAGAGGCGTCTTCCTCAATGAAGCGATTTTGGAGAGAACATTTAAGTGCATGATATTAACCAGGATATTAAATAGAGCAAAGAAGACCAGTGTAACTTGTTCCACTAGTGCATCTCTACATAGTGGCAGGTCCCCTATACAAGGACGAACTTCAAACGTTGACATAGTTTCATTAACTCCGTGAAGTGAGGTAGTATAGTTCCCCCTGTCAACTCCTAAAGGCAAGAAAGAGAAGGATTGGTTGGAACAACAGAGTTAGGTTGCTAAACTTCCTAGCATTGACTGGAAACATGATTGTCCAAAGTTATTTGCAGAAGTTAGCATGTTTGAATTGTAGCATTTACCTACGTGAGAGATATTCATCTCTGCTGTGCTTGTCCGGTACCACACATGTGTCGCCAGTGACTGCCGAGTGAAGGAGATTGATGTCACCTTATTATACTCAGAGTTGTTTTAAGCTGTAAATTAATCCTGAGAATGGTCGCTATCGGCAACCTATCTGTCAGTCATAAATTTCATGGAGTCGTATCTAAGTTGAGTAGCCACACCGCATCAATCTGTTTATGATTACATTATGATATCTACTCCATGCGTGTTCAGCAATGGTGTTCAACTTGGGAACTTTTTGCAGTCGGCAGTTGATATAGATGACAGGTTATAGGACAAAGAACACAAGCAATTCAGTTTTTCTTAACTCTGAGAAGTCAGTGACTTGATCAGTACTTTAAATATCAGTACTTTCAACAGCCCAGTCAGTACTTTCAGTGACCCAGTCGGTGCTGTCAGTATCTGAGTCAATACTGTCAACGACCCAATCAGTGCTATCAGTGACCCTGTCAGTACTTAATCAACATAGTCAGTACTTTCAGTGACCCAGTCAGTGCTGTTAATGCCCTCAGGCACTAATGAAATAACATCATGAAATCAGGGAGAATGTCGGACTACTGCAAACCTTCCAGTAAAGTAACGTACTTTGAGTTTATCTTCACATCTTTGAGGGTGAAAACTCGTACTACTGACATACTATCAATTTTAAGGTCTATCTACACACTCGCAGAAGACCAGTGAGAGAGCTACTCTCATTAGTGCTACAACTACTGGAATTTTCCAACTCACCAAACATGTTGCACTTTTAGGTGTGTGAATTTGCTAGTAAGTCACTGATTCGCTGTCTGCACCTGTCTGCGTAGCCTAAAATATTAGTGCTCTAAGCGTGCATCAAACAGCTGGCTGCAAACAAAGAGATTATTCTATGGAACGCTCATACTAGCACCCTGGCCACTAGCATTTTGCAGGTTTGCTGTGAGTGTGTGACTAGGCCATTAAAGAGCCAGAACATAGATATACGTGTACCCATCGTGAGGCGTTGTTTTTGAAAGGCGGAATTATATTTCTCAGAGAATTAAAATAACAATACCCGGATCATCAAAATATTTGACACTTGACCGTATGGTGATTAGTATACAGTGTTCCCTGATTGTCGGTAACACGGAGATAATAGTTTTTAATTGGGCCATTATCCTCGGGCATGACATTTGTCATTCATTCTGTCATTCAATGAACGTCCTTTGTATCAATCCGCTTCCTGACAAGTATACGAAAATATTAATTTCAGTGGCTAGATTTAACGGCTTTTGTCATTCTCCCGTAGATATTCATGCATCGGCACATGCGGGAGTGAGCGGGAGTGAGGGCGGCAGTGAGAGTGGATAGGCACGGATAGGCATGGGAGTGAGAGCAAATCTGTATGAAACCTCTCCATGCTATAAAACCTTGCATCAAAGATATAGCAATTTATATCGCAAAAACAGAATCAAGTTAGCGATCTCCACAGAAAACCTGCTTCTTGCTTCTGGAATACTTTTCCCACTGTGCTGAACAGCCTTCTGTTGGGACAGATGAAGCAGGAGCACTCAGGCACTATGAGGCACAGACAGCAGAAGGTACTAGCGATGCTACGATGTACGATACAAAACTGTCTGACGATATTTATAGCCACGATATGTGAATCGAATTCTGTGGTGGCTATGATATATCCCCACGATATCATAGTAGCTACATAAAAGCCATAGCGCAGGCAAGCTAGCCCATTTCCACCACAATGAGCCTAGTCTTTGCTAAGTATGGG
>ERZ1740065.2292-NODE-2292-length-11859-cov-11.788123_pt1 | contig 11859 bp, 9 predicted proteins | sample MGYA00581738_ERZ1740065 | MGnify/ENA primary metagenome ERZ1740065 (study PRJEB43018, sample SAMN04849749) | marine metagenome | isolation source: floating plastic debris | place: Pacific Ocean | collected 2008-09-01 | study: EMG produced TPA metagenomics... | reverse complement strand
AGAGAGAGGGGGTGGGAGAGAGAAGGGGGCGGGAGAGAGAGACGGAGAAGAGGGTAAGATGGGGAGGGAGAAGAGGAGGGAGAAAAGGAGGGAAGGTGGAGAAGAGGGGATGGGAGAGATAAGGATGGAGAACCGGAGGCAAGGAGGGAAGTTAGAGAAAAGTAGTTATAGTTCTAGTTTATGTACTACCAAGCCGCAGATACGCCCTTCATTAGATTGTTTGTTCAAAAACATAGCACACCAATGAATCATGGAATGATGCTATCACTCGGTCATTGAATACACATGGATGATCGCATGGTCACACCGTTGATCAGTTCCCAGTGACAATAGTTGCCAGAAATGTGTATTTGACACCGAGATCTGTATCAGTAGCCCGCAGCAGAGGAACCTATTGAGAACTCTACCATATGTTACACCATATGCGCAGCTGTAACTCAAAGAGAAGCGGCACACCAGTGATAGATAATTAGCGTACTCCTGATCCCTGTACTTGATACAGCATTGAGCCTAATACAAAGGGTTTAGTTCCTCGCCTGCAGGGAGACATTTTTGTCAAACCACTTCTCACAACATCTCATCAGACAAGAGTACAGCCGCCGGCGCAGCGCCCACTTTCAGTGCAGAGCAGCGATTGGAATCAACATGCGGAGCAGCAGCTAAGCTGACTGATTGCCTCCCGATATTTGGCAAGACGTCATATAAGCTTCTCATGAGCATAATCAGTTCACATCTGTACACAAGATCTGTTACATTACACAATATACCTAATGAAATCTGTACACACCACAGATACACAGACGATGTGTACTACTGCAATCAAGTCAAAGGTTTGATATCAGGCTTTGTGAACTACTTGCTTAGACGGTAAACTATCACAAGCAGTGTAAGTACGTAAGTCAGCGTAAACACGTGGAAACACTAACAGCTGTCGTGTCATCTAATATAAAATAGTTCTCAGATCTATAAGACTAACCTGTTTTCCTTTTCCATATGCGATGGTAGTAGTGAACAGAAGACTTGCTGTAAGCAGTACTAGAGCTCTGCTGATCCATAACATAGTGGCTCTTTGAACAAGCTGGATGGATATATTACACCTCCAGTCATAAGAAGTCAAAGAAGAAAGAGTTTTATTACCAAGGTCTAATGTAAAAAACCTTACCTAGCAAAGCAGAATGAAGCAAATCTCTCCTAATCCTTAGGAGCTAAGCGCATCAGACGGACTCAGAGGTACTGGATGAATCATTCAGTGTTCTGTCCTCCTCATCCACCAAGACTGCGAATAGACTTCGTGATGACACGCACAATAGTTTCCGCAGCAATTTTGTTCTTGCAATCCGTCATAAATATTGAAAATACACCAAAAACCGTAGGACTGGCCAATCCAACGGTATTACAGCTCTGGTAGATCACTGTTGGCCAATCGACTGCTGGAAATAGCAACAAATAGAAGTAAGTTGACTCGCCAAGTAGTATCTTTCACCCAATCAGGAACAAAACGCTTCTAAGGTTCGACCAATTGAATCACTCGGTTATCGTCCCGAAGAGAATTCAGCCCCGCCTTTTCCGGTATACTAATTAGAACGATCATTTTCCATTACACCTACGCATCCACATCTTACGTGTACACAAATCTTTCTTCCACACGCTTACCACTTTGACAAATTCATGCTAATGGTCTCACTGATGGATAATGCAGATGCTTTCCTAGCCAGACTAGAGATACAGTGGAGAATCGTTGGCAAAACTTCCTTACTGAATCACGGAATCACTTTGTTTACCCTGATAAGGCCCGCCCATAGGCCCACGAAGTATATGGTCACGCCTTCTTTATGAGGGCCGCACAGAATGCTACGAGTCAAAGTACTGGGTGAAATTGCTCATCCAATACGCTGCTTATCTGATGTGAATCTCACGTGTACCTATTCGCCGGTAGGCAGTGTATCACACAAACAACGTTACCATGTCGTATTTTGCACTTCAAGCCTTCAACCATTCGAGCTGTCCCTGGCAATTCGACGTCTTATGCAATAGCAGTGACCACATCACTTGAATTCGTCATGTTTTTACTCACACTGCCAATTTTTCACGTTCAATTCCAACCTGAAATCAGAACCGTAAGCTCAGTAACCTTCGACAATTGCAACAATCTAGCATAGTTGTCTCAACTTCCTGAGATTGTTTCTCTATAGACCTATACTACTTCATCTGTCACGTTACATAACTTTTTTTGGCGTTGATATAAACGCTAGTCAAGACATCGGAATGTTTGAGAGGTGAGCTGCTCAATTTCCGTGTCTACTTACATTTTTGTATTCTACTTGGTAGTTACGAATCCTCGTTGTCTTTGTTGTCTGTTGCAGACACACATTCGTTTCTCGTTATTAGCTCCTGGGCCATGTATAAGCAAAAGCTTCAGAGGAAGATGATAGTTGATCGATTCCAGTTTATGTCTACTCGTGAGCAAAGAAAAGTGTTGACGGCAGTTCTAGAGAGGTAACTAAACAGTAACGACACCCATCCTTACCTATCACCGTCGCCAGTTATGGTACGTCTGACATCATAACATAATTATTTAACAATTAACGTATAAAATGTGTCAGTTCTCAAATAAATATCACTACGATACGGTATTATAATGCCATTACCCAACTACAATCTGTTGCATTTTACTTTTGTATACCTTATGTAACAAGGATTTGCTGTCTTTTAGGTTCCCGAGTGAAGATACAGAGCGAATCAAGCTCATGTTGACAAGTAGCTACCATCAATATCGTAGTGGTAGTGGTGTTACTGTCAAGCGCAGTAACACCAGCATAAGACAGTTACGGCGTGTTATCCGTGCCGCCTTTGGTTAGTTTATCTGTGCTCTAGAATGTTGTAATATCGCATAATTGAGTTCAAACTCTAAAATACTATAATACTGCAAGTATGTACATGTATGTACATGTACATACATGTATGTACATGTATGTACATGTAGGTTAAAAAGAATTGTTCACTCTAACCTGGCAGTTCTTTATCTTCTTGACAGTCTGTGAACTGCAGCTGTACAAAGTAAACTGGAAAGAAAATACCAGGTTGCCACCCACGCTTTCTAGCTGCACGAGCTGTAGTAGCTGTAGTAGTTATTCATTATAACATTGGGTCACAGCTGGGCTACTAATTACATCATAAGAGGACCCCCTCCCCCCTCATTGCAATAGAGCATTATGTTTTAGTTGGCATAAAACTAGACAATACTAGTTGCATGTATTTAGTCTAGTCTCGCAGTTAACATGAACAGATGATGTGTCTCAAGTCTCATGCGTTTCTGCTGATATGAGTTGATATAGAGGGTGTTGATTAATGCTATAAGTTTGTCTGGAACAGGTGCAGGGCATTGCCTAACAATTATCGAGTGTTAACTACAGCAAATACAGACACAGCTATCAAGTGTCTTGTTGGCATTAACCATTATTTACAGCTAATACGCAAACATGTATTGTAACTTGTAACTCTGAAACTACTGATAGTTTGAGTCAATGGTATTTAGCTGTGAGGTGTTATGTAATGCTGCCTTGTCTGGCAGCGCTGGTTCACTGCAGGTTTAGCCTCAGTTTCGGTCTTTGGTTGTTACAGATTTCATACTGCAGCCAGAAATAGACATGAGAGAGCTGAGTCCCAGCGATGTTTACAAGCTGGAAAATATGTCGACTGCCGGGCAGCTGTTCCAGCCTCCTCCGCCACCGTCTTACTACATCTGCCCCAACCCAGATCGATTTCTACCTGTCCTCCAGTCGGCTCTGATGGAGATATTGTCTGAGCAACAAGCCCCCCAAGGTGGTCTGATCAATCTGACCGTGACCTACTGTATGACACTTATTGTAACAGTCAGCCTGTTATCGCAACAACATCAATACCAACAACATACGTACTGGGCACCTCAGTCATGGCCAGATTTGGTTGGGTGGCAAACAACTACCATTTCCACGGATAAAAGCATTGCTGAGTTCAGTTTCTGCGTAACTCTGAGAGTTATGAGCAATCAGCGGTTACGTTTTCCGCAGTCTCCTCAGCTTGTACACTTGTAGTAAGAATTCTCTTAAAAAAAGACAACTCTGAAAATGATCACCACATCATGTGAATGTATCCCTTGTAGCGTGTGAGAGCGAAAGCGAAGGCAGCAGAGAGAAGAATGATGGTCCGAGGTGTAAACCAGTCGACACACAGCTCTCCCAGCCAGTGTATGTAGTCCACGTGTAACCTATACTCGTATTCACTGGACTCAACTTTCACTAACTACATTGGATGTCCGTACCTGTCAATCTATCACCTACAGACCTGTCAATTCTCCAGTTTGAGCTCCCAAAATTTAGCGCTACTATTGCTATTATTGGTTTTCTAACGTTCTGCTGTGGCTCACCAGTTATATCTTGCTAGAGCTGGTGAGACTAACGAATCCTAGCTGTAGGGGTCAGGGGTCAGCTGTAGAGGGTAGGCGTTTGTCAAAGTTCAGAACAGTGGAATCTCCAGTATTATCAGCACAAAAGGTTGACAGGACCTTATGTGAGAATTCTTTCAATAAGTGGCCACCACGAGTCTGGTTTGTCACACTCCACAGTTCGTTGAATCTACAATCTGTGCAACGAGCTGCCAGGCCAACTCAATGAAGACTGCATGCTTGTGACAAAAATGATCAGATGTTTACTTTGTTGCCGACGGTTACGATGTTGCCGACAGTCACTATGAGTACAGAGACATACTGTATACTGGAATTATTTTGCGCTGAAAAATATTTGCGAAAATGCCAGGAAACTTGAAGGGAAAAACTTGCAAAACCTCGCAAACGAATTGCACTATAGAGTATGTCAGTTGGTCATAATGAATTAGAGTGGATGCGTCAGTAGCGGTTGTCGTCTCTATGCTCTACTGTTTTGTGGTAAAGTTTTGGACATTCCTTTTAATGAGATCAGAGTAGGAGAGAGCAGCAGAGAGGAATGATAGGTGCCATTACTACCATTACATGACACGACAGAAGTCGATGCGGTCAATGGTGACTTGATCTCTGCGATAGCTGGCCATCTTTCCATGTATGTGTTTCGATCAGATATGGTGGAGGTCATAATTTGTAAAAGTAAATATTGAAAATGTTTTGAGAGGTGCAGATTTTTTCCCTCGATCAAACAATCATGAGAATTATACTAAGAATATGTCACTCTTTAGAAAGTAGCGAGTAAGAATGTGCGTTACGCGTGCGCAAATACGTCGACGCTGTACACGTTGAATCACCTCAGCGACTTGCTCTCATCGATAAAATACATCGACTCAGCCGTTTCTGTGACCAGAAAACGCATAGATGTACGGACGTCAACATTTTGTTGCACCATGGAAAGCCTATAAATGTTGTTTGAAGAACTTCATGTATGAAAATTTGTAAACTTTTGCTGTCGTTCTAGTGGAAAATAAACTAAATATTATAGCTACTTTTTGACCTCGTAATTATTTGAGGATGGTGAGTACTGGTTTCCTAAAGTTTTTCGGAAACAACCAGGTTCATGCTGCTGTCATGACCACGAGATCCCAGTGTAACTAAATTCTGGCATCTAAAATATGGGACTCTTCTTGGAAATACGGTAAACTCGACAGGTGTGGTCATGACATGATATCCCAGCATTGTACCACCTAGCTAGCTTGGCTCTCTTAGTAGTTGTCTCCTCTCTACTCTAGATTTGTGTTTTGCAGTTGATTCCCAGGTGTTATTTTTACCAGAGCTCATGACGTTGTGAGTTGATAAGCAACAGTATTTCCTGTCGGGTGTTTTTGTTATCATCTGCATGTTTTTAACTCTCGTGGCATCACATGAGCAATAAATATCCCATTCTCGGTAAACACATTGCTTGATGACTTTTATTACGCTTGTTTGCTTGCTTCGTGTGACATACACTATGCATTCCTGCTAGGTAATCTTATATATCATGTCCAGTTGATGCATTGCGTTTACCAATCAGAGTAGCGAAAATAGTTCATGTCTATCCGTAAACAGCAAAGTTGTCTTACTTTGAAGTTGAGACACCACATCTGCATACAGTGTCAAGAGGCCTACATGATCGTGGCGTGTCTCAGACTACAGAGGGAGCCACCGTATTTTATATAAATCATAAAGTATGCGCTATAGTACGTGATAACGGATGGCTATAGTAGACACATTGACCTCTCTTCCCCATCCTCCTTGTGGTTATTTAGCGACTGGCTTGTCATGCTTGGTAATTTTGTGGTCCTATTTTGGTTTCAGGAGTCGTCTTCCCACTACTACCGGTGTAGATTGCGACACTGACGTGTCTTGTAATTCACCAAATCAGGATGTAGCCACGATTGGGAGCAGAGTGATGGAGCGATTGGCTGCAAGTCAGCACTCACATAGTGACGACTGCATTGCCCTACTTACTGAAGAGCAAGGAGATAGCTCTATCATCAAGAGATTTATGTTCCACTTCAATGTTGATGTCTATGGTCTGATGTCATCAATCATAGACGTATGAAATTGTCTCAGCGATTTCAGTCCAATGATCTGATGCGGTTCTTGGTTTCATATTAGACCCGATCTACTGAGATTGCGTTTTCTGCTTTCCAGGAGGAAGATATCGCTCATAGCGTCGGCAAAACTATTTTATCGACGGCTTGTCACCTGTCCACTCCTGTAGCAGGAGAAGACAGTGCTAGAATCAGAGCGTGCTTCCTTAACTCGAGAGACCGACTCATGGAGGAAATTCTCGCGGCAACATTAAAGATTTTTGGCAACGGTTCCCATACCAAAGGTGAGGCCAAATCTTAACCAGAAACAGCTGGAACTGAGATACTCACCACTAGTTGTTGGCTCTGTCGATGCAGCATCATCCCATTCAGTGACCATGCACCGGTGTCCAGCGGCAGACGCGACAGCAGAAGAGAACTCCGCCGCAAGCGCGTCACGCCCATTGACTCTGCTGGGAGCGAGGTATGAAAATTGTCACCCGCAAAGCAATAAATGATGTGAGCATGAGCAATAATGGGTATTTTATTCGGCCCAAGAAATCCAGTCGACCAAAATGAAGCTGGAATGGAAATGTTGAGGTTTACGGCTGCGTGGCTCGTTTATTCAATTATTGATGGGTGATTGACGGTTATGCTTGCTGAAATATTCAAAGAACGTCTTTATTCGGCTGCGTTTTGGCGCTGTCGCCACAATGAGGTTTGGATGCTCGGTGCACAGTTGTTCAATTAATTTCAATTTTCAATAACAGTACGTTGGTTCACTGTACAATCAATAACCCACGCTAACTTGGCCACACCATAATCTATGCAAATGTACACGCGGCTTTCTGGTAACACATACCGCCAGCAGTCATGCAACATGATTGATCGGCCACCATTCCACTTTTACTCTGTGTTCGCATTTGTTCACTCGGTGCACATGTGTCTCCCATGTCTCTCAGACACGCGTGGCTCCATCTGCTAATTATAAATCAACGTCCGGCGCCTCTCCAACTGAAGCATTTTACTCTACTGCAAAAAATACGCACACGCTCCTGACGATTTTTATTCATTTAATTTGTTCACGATGTTTCATGGTTTCCAGTTACATTTTCTTTTAAAGGTCAAGGCCCGCTGATGATAGACTGAGATCCAACTTAAAGGTTGCACCTGCACAGTCAAGGCTCAACCGTGACGCTCCAGGTGAGTTAGATCTACTGCTACCAGTATTTATGATGTCATATGTGACTAATGACGGCATCTGTCCAATCAGGAGTTGTCCCTCCTAATCAACCATCTCGGAGGTGTAAACTGGATCGAGTGGGCGTCGGCTGGAGGTCAGATCATGTGATCGCGGTTAGTGCCAGCATCTAACTGCTAGTGTGTAGATATTGACTTCTGCTCTACCAACCGTCATTTCACAACAATTGTGACATTGTGACTACCATGACAATTGTGACATTGTGACTACCGTGACGACTGTGACATTGTGAGTATTGCGATGACTGTGACATTGTGAGTATTGTGAAACTATGACGCTGTGACTATTGTGATGACTGTGACATTGTGAGTATTGTGAAACTGTGACGCTGTGACTAGTGACGACTGTAGTTGATGTCTGGTTGCAGTTGGTATCTAGATGGCCGACGGGTGAACTGCTGCAGCTTCTCGCTGACATCATCATGGAGTGTGACAGCCAGCATCTCGTTCTGGCCTCCATCTGTCACACGCTGCCACTGACGTTAAGCTCAGGAGTCAGCGACTTGCCTGATGAAATGCTGTCTATGATCTTCTCTCACCTCGATGCCTCCAGCCTCCTCATATGCGGAGAGGTAAGAATCTATTGTCAATCTTGTCCACCAATCCGCCCACTGACTTGCTCACCGACTAGAGCTGGTCAGAGGAAATGCTCTATAAGAAGGCAAAGTGAATGAGGGGCAGTGTGAATGAGGGCATTGAGGGGAGGTGTGGGTCAGCTGTCAGTGTGTCTATTATGCCTCTCCAGTGGTAGTGTATAGCTGGACTGCCAATAATCTCAAACCAAATACTTCACCTTTTTATATTTTCTTGCTTTTAGTTTGATTTGCACCATAGAACCCATACCTATTTTGTTTTGGCATTGTTCTTTTTTAAGCACAGTATATTACAGTATTCTCAGAACTACCATGGGCACACACGGCACACATGGTACAAGTAAAACTAAAATCAAGGAAAGAGAAATTATGGAGTATTTTATTCGAGGCTATTGGAGCTGACAATAAGCAATGAAAGCAAAGTGTCAAAAGATAATTCTTAGTATGTTAAAACACTTCTCTAGGCAGAAAATAGCAAAACCAGTAACTAACATTACATCATTTTGCTTTGGTGTCTATCCACCTCCATAATAGACCATCATGCTAATGCGAGTGATGATAACAATTGAGATACATCACTGTCAATCAGGTGGGAGGTACTTACTGTAAACCCAACTATTTTAGCAACCTTGCAATAATAGCTATAATAGTGACTTGAAGAAAATGCTATTCAAGTTGAACGCTATACTTTTGATAGCTTTTTATGTTATATACAAGGAAATTGCTAAAAATTTTAGGTGCTATTATAAGAAATACTGCTGATTTGAGCAAAATGCTGTAAAATTTTGTGCGCTAAAAATGTGGGTTTACAGTACACATCTCGCACCTTCTCGTACCTACAGCACTCTCCGCTCTAGCTATACCAGTAGCCGACGCATGATTGGTGGATCTGTGTTACTGTCAGCTGCAGCACAGTAGTCAGGTGAAATGGTGCTGTCTATCCATGACAATGTCACAGCATCACAACGTCATGATATCACAGCGTCACAACGTCACGATGTCTGTCGCTGATTGCAGGTCTGTAAGAGGTGGCAGCTCCTCTCACTCTCGTCTGTGCTTTGGAGGCAGCAGTGTCGGTACCTCGGCGTCTGTCTCGGTGTTGATGATCTTGACACTAAGCTGCAGCGAATCATAGGCCAGCTGGAAATCGACTGGCAGCTCACTTATTTCGACATCAAGCAGCTGATAAATAGGTGCGCAGAAGATGCCTGTGTCAAGGTCGAGTTGCATGACAGAAGTCCGAAGCAGCTAACTGGTGAGTCAATAAACAGCCATAGGCAATTAGCATATTTTCAGTCAAGCAATTGGCATCTTTTCCTGCCAATTGGGTGGCTGCCACTCGCAGTAAATTTTTGTATCTATTTCACCTTCTCACAAACTGACATCCAAAAATGCCGCCGTGGCTTTGTAGTGGTCGGCTGGTCGGCAATGTACCGGGGTAAGCCGTTCGATGTGAAATACCACCAAATTACTCAGAAATGTCTTATTAATTATTTGTTTAAATTTAGTCGAAGAATTACTCTTATTAGCAGAATTACGAATATTTCAACACTCATCCATCAGCGTCGGCTCATTACAGCAAAATATTATCATATGGCTGGCGATGCTTAACTGAATCATCAGTGTGGTATGCGCTATTCGTCACATATCACAGCACCTTCGAGGCATATATGGCCTGTAACCATACCTCCTCCCCTTCTCTCATCCTCCTCCCCTCCTCCCCTTCTCTCATCCTCCTTCCTTTCTCCCCTTATCTCATCCTCTTACCTTTCTCCTCCCCTTTCCTTCTCTTGCTCTCCCCCTCCTTCCTCCCTCCTCCCTTTTCCTTCTCGCCCTCTCCCCTCCCTCTCCCCTTCTCTCCCTCTCTCCCTCCCCCACATGTAATAACCGCTAGAGCTAGGCCTATATGTTACACCTATTGCGAAATACACTGCTGACTGTTGCGCCATAACACAATCATCTGTCCGCTATTTGCTATTTATCAGCAGTAACTGACAGCCCGTAGATAGTTTACCAGACTAGTGTTCATGTCAAACTCGTCAGGGCCTCACTACTCATACAGAGTCTCTAAGCTCAATCATCAAACCATCAAACCTCATGTGTAGATTGCTGGTTGCTGATTGCAAGCTGTCCGCTGGCATTGGGGCGATTTACTGTTCTATACTGAATATATATACACGTTCCGTAGATAGACGACAGTAGGTAGTGATTGCGTCATGTCCACACATTGTGTAAACTGTCGCAATCACTAATTTCACCAAAAAAAATGAATTAAATTGTTGGCAGTAGATTTTCAAACAAAGGCGATGAGGTATTTCCATTGTTTATGTATTGAATAGAATGCGCGGTGTTGAGGGAATGCATGTGTTCGTTTCTGTGAGAGAGTAGCGCCAGCCCTGTGTATCGTATATGTCTGAAGATGTGCCTATGCTTGAAGAAGAATGTCATTTCGCCTTGTCATGCCTCACCTCCTTAGATGAGCGAATACAGTGGTTCCTCCAGATGTAAGAAATCTATCGAGGACATTGTGTTACCACGTGCAATGTGAATGTGATACTGAAACAGATAATACGTTCACCGCTGTGTAGCTGTGAGATCCAGGCTTCCCCACTACATGCTGACCTATTGAACCTGTCGTGTGTACGTGTCATCGGTTTCTGCATTTTGGTCGTTGAAACACTTTCAACCCTGTTAAAGATCTTTCAAAAGCTTATACTATTAAGTGATCTGTTAACAGACATTGACGTCCTACAGCAGGTTCCCTCTAGTGCCATGGATATATGGGGTACCTGCCATGTAATTCTTTTCTATCTGATTTCCTTAATCGTTGCATATATATATATTTATGTATATATTTGTACAGCGCTCAGCCTCGCTTATTTGGCTGTTGCTGTAAAAGAAAGGAGTGACAATAGCGAGGTGAAACCAGCAGCAAATATGACTATTTCAGCTGTTTTACCATAGAAGCATCTTTATCCTCTGACCATCGTTGTTCTCATTGTATTTATTATCTTCAGGTCGAGCTCGCTGTAAGAAGTCCACGTCTGCGCAGAGATTGCCCCTGTTAAAGCCTCCAGTCAGAGTAGCCACTGCCACCTCACAAACAGCCTTCCAAACACGTCAATGTGAGCCATTCTGATACAGCGTTATAATACGGCACAGTGGAGCATATGCTTCTATATTACATAGGACAATGCCACTGGAACGGTTTCTACCTAGCATGCTGTGTCATCACTAGTGTCTAGTGTCGATAGCAATGTTAGTTTTTGATAGCTCGATTACGTGTAGAGCACAAGTATTTCATGTCGCTACTTACACCAGGACGTTTATTGTTCACTTACGTGTACATTAAATTTACAATCTAAACCTCTGAGCTGGCACATTCCCAGCCTCATGCTTTCTATATCGAGTGAGCATGCAGGTAATACAACTCATCCTGCTTTATCATTCTTGTGGTAAAAGTACTAATGAATGATGCAGCATTTTATCTCTGCTATGGAAGCGCTCCCCCCCC
>ERZ1740065.2291-NODE-2291-length-11862-cov-12.094690_pt1 | contig 11862 bp, 10 predicted proteins | sample MGYA00581738_ERZ1740065 | MGnify/ENA primary metagenome ERZ1740065 (study PRJEB43018, sample SAMN04849749) | marine metagenome | isolation source: floating plastic debris | place: Pacific Ocean | collected 2008-09-01 | study: EMG produced TPA metagenomics... | reverse complement strand
CCCACAACCTCCTCTCACTACCTCTTCCCACTATCTCCTCTCACTACCTCCTCCCATTGCCTCCTCTCACTACCTCCTCCCATTGCCTCTCTCAAGAACTAGTTGATTAATCCTGATATCTTTGTTTACACCTGACTGCAATGGTGGCTGTCTGGTACATACAATCAACATAGCATCACAATTTGCAGGGATATAGATTTGTTTCCCGTGTCGTTGTGCGGCAGCGATGTGATTATCGATAGAGTAGAGATAAAGTCTGCTATGCTTCACCAGCAGCTAGACAAGATAGAGGAACAGCAAGCAATGCTGAATGTCCCTCCTAAGCCAAAGAGTAAGAGCAGTGAGTTTGAACTGTGTTGAAGTTTGATATGTGATAATACTGTCTACTCATTCACCAGTTCCTACTCTGGAGCACCAGCTGCATGGATCTCTGTCTAATTTGAAAGAAATCTGTTCCAACATTTCTGGAATCTCTGTAATTCTAAGAGATCTGGTCAAGCTGGTCAGTTGTAATCATGGATGATAATTTGCTGCCTCCTTCAATTCAATCACTAATAATTCTGTTACTGACTCAGCTTCTACAAGCTTTATCAGCTATGGAGACTGAAACAACCACTGGTGTGGTGAAGCTTCCTGAAACTTTGCTCAACTTCCCAGCTGTCGTGAAGCAGCTGAAGCTGATTGGGTTTACGTTTGAGCCAAGAGGTCTTACGCAGAAAATCATCTCCCCTGCAGTCTTATTTCCATGCTGGGACCCAGAGGAGCTTATTCTGAGAACTCTACGAAGCTCTGAGGCCCTTTCAGGTGATTTTGAATGACGTCATCATTTTTCTCTTCATAATCCTTGAATCTTATGCCACACTCAGTCTTATCAAATGCTTTAGAGCTGACGGAAATAAAAATGGACGTGATCGAGTCTTTACGCGATGTGCTGCCACTGTCCCAGAGTCTTATATCCGATCTGGTTGACACTGTAAGCATCCCCATTACACTATCCATTGAATGGTCTAGACTGGAGCTCGGTCATTGTAGTGATTGTCGTTACAGCTGCTACTGACTGTACACTCACCATCTATACAGCTCAGTGTGACAGATGTGGCTCTCAGGCACCTCTGGTCTCAAGCCTTCTGCAAGAAACTCATAGAGAAACTGGGTTTTCATCAAATAGGATCTCATCTCCACTTCAGTTCTACTTACCTCAACAGGTAGCCGGGTAGTGGACTGACATAGTTTGGACTGACATAGTTTGGGTGCCACAAGATAGAGAGATAGTGAGGGGCAGGATAGAGAGGGAGGATAGAAAATCAGGATACAGGAGAAGGTGGGCGAAAGTAAGCAGGGGTGAGATGGTGAGAGAGGAGGAGGAGGCAGGGAAAGAGAGAGGGTAGGATAGAGATAGGGAGGATAGAGAGAGAGAGGATAGAAATAAGGGCTAGAGATACAGGAGAAGGCGGGCAGTAGTAAGCAGAGATGAGGTGGTGTGAGAGAGAGGAGGAGGAGGCAGGGGAAGGGAGAGGGACCAAGCTGTGTTATGCCCATTTGCTTTTATTTCAGGGCATCTGTGAAATCAAGTCTCAAGTTCTTTCTCTCTGTGTCGTTGAACCGTGATTATGCCCTCCTCGATCGATTCAATCCTTCCTTCAACAACAAAGGTCCATATGTAAGTCATGAGTTACATACATGTCTGTACGTATAAACATATGCGCCCATGTCTCAGTATGAAATCAAACTTCACTGCTCGTATATTCCGTACTGTCAGCAGATACGTGATAACATCTGGAATTGTCTCCACTTTGCGGAGCTGCTGCTAACGCGTTTCCTCTTGCAGGTAGGGAGTGATACTGGAGATGGCAGTAGAGACAGCCTACCCACCATATTCCCTGTTATCCTACCGGATAGAAATGTTAGTAATCAAACTTAGCCTTCATTCCCTCCATTTATTCCCATAGCACTGCGGCATGTTCTCTACCCCCCCCCCTCATTGCAGCTGGTCAGGAGGGTGCCCTGGTCTGCCCGGCTTGAGTCCTGCGATGAAATGAAGAAAAAAGTTATCCTTGCTGAAAGGTCAGTTGACTATGCCTGTTGCAGTTGTGTGATTACTCAGTATGATCTCCTATTCTATGACTTCAGTTGTCTCGATATCGATAAGAAATTCCGACTACAGAAGGCAAAGATGAAGCGACTGCAGCATTCCACATCTGGACATCAGGCTGCAGAAGTTCTGGACGATCAGTTTCATTCACAGCCCAAATCGGAGAAGGTGAAAGTTACATCTGGTGCGACAGCTTCGAAGCAGAGGCTAGCAGTAGGCTACTTCAAGCCACTCACCCAAACCCAACTGGAGCAAAGGCGTAAGTACTCAGACTATTCACGATCAAGGAAGGAGAGCGAGCTAGAGTTAAGGAGAGATGCAGAAGTGCATTCACTGTTCTGGAAGTACGCAGACGCAGTTTAACTACCTCACCCAGCGGTGAGCGTTTTCTCTGTCATTATAGGAGATAGCATCCCTTTCCATCCAACCAAAAACTGCCACAATAGTAAACAACATCAGTGGGCTCTAAGCTGCTCAGCTAAATATTGTTCATGGTGTGGTCTGGTGCCCATATCTCATTCACTATTTTTGTTTACTTGCAATGAGCAATATACTGAACAACACTCTAACGTCTCGAGCTCATCTATCTGGCAGAGTCCAGCTCCCTTATATGGTCACACAGGGAGCCTAAGGGGAATTACGTGAGACCCTTATGGCCTGCAGGCACTGCCTATTGTAATCAGCACACAGCCTCTGGCCTGATTAGGAAACTAATGTTTGGGTCTGGATAATCCCTCTCAGCCATTTCTGATCTCATTTCGATAATGAATTGCCTGCGCTCACAAAACAGTACATCGTATGCTTCAGATCACTGGCTTTCCTTTCACAGCCTTCTGGCGTTTTGTACTAATATTTCTGACTGTGCAGTAGCAGACTTCCAGTTTTGTAGCTTGAAGATTTTGACAACACATTGGTAGAATCACCACCACAATACCAGCTGTGTCAGTTCATAAAGACATGAATAATTACTATTGCATGGCTGTTTCTAGTCTCCTTGTACACATGCTCCACTGCCAGCTTCTCTGCCCAGATTTCATCCAGCAGCAGACGTGTCGCTGGCCATCCATCTGCTGCGGGATGAGCCTGTCTCGCTTCCCTTCTTGGTTGTGCGGATCTATGTGTTCAGGCTCGTTGTCTCTATTCTTTACCTCAGGGTTACAAGAAGACTGATGGTCAGAGAATCAGCCTCTCTTATTAACACCTGCACCCTGCCTCCCTCCAAGCAGCGTAGTTACACATGCTATATTGATCTCAGGCACTTGCTTAAATGATGACATACTGTTTTGTCACATTCTGTGTGACTTTATGTTTACTGACTGTGACACATTGATCAATGATGACACTTGTTGTCACGACACAAAATCTGGTAGACGAGACAGACGTGCCTGTGTACACTACCTCTGACCATCACATCTGCTCCCATTAGTGTGTCTATGGTAGAAATTGCTCAGTGCTGGCATTGGTTGATTATTGGTTATTAGGTTGAGCTACTGTTCTTGTCATCAAGGTGTCGGTAGAATACAGGCTGGACACTACTCAACCTCTCTGATACCAGCTATTTTATTGGTTTATGAGCCGTCATTGCCTTGGTTGGACCTGTCAGTCGATCTGTGGTAGGAGAATGTAACTCTCCTCTACCAGCCATTACTGCTGGCATGCATCAGTAATAGCAATCTGCCACCTTGATTCTCTCACCCGTCTGCTTTGAAATGGCGGCTAACTCATGCTTATGGCCGCTGTGCTGCTGTAATTGGCCATCTAGGGCTTACTTTCATCAGAAACAAAAATGAGTAGGACTCTGAAATACTTCTGTGAAACGTGACTTCCCTCATACTAAAGGCAGCCAAACTCAAAAGCTCTGTTAATTAAAAAGTTCATCATACTTCAAGTATCAGAAGGCAGCTGCCTAATTGTCAGTGGTCAGTAAGCAGGAGTCTAACAAGGCTTCCTTTAGTGTCAATCACTTTCACTCATCATCTCATGTCTGACTGAGTATCCACACATTGGCCTTCGTCACAAACTAGTCATCTCTCGTCAGCATCTGTCTCCTCTCAAACGGGCGTTCCCTAACCTCCCCTCACACTGGCGTCTCATAACCTCCTCTCACACGGGCGTCTCATAACCTCCTCTCAGACTGGCGTCTCGTAACCTCCTCTCTCACAGGTGTCTCATAACCTCCTCTCACACGGGCGTCTCATAACCTCCTCTCACACAGTCGTCTCAGAACCTCCTCTCACACTAGTGTCTCATAACCTCCTCTCGCACAGGCGTTCCCTAACCTCCTCTCACATCAGTGTTCCTGAACCTCCTCTCACACCAGCGTCTCATAGCCTCCTCTTGCACCAACATCTTATTGCATCATCAGCAGCATTGGGATTGCATCATGCCAGTTTCACATGGTGTTAACCTTGACATTACATACCATGTATACATTCTATGCTGTACTGGTGCTAGCTCGATTTTTGTGTTCTGTCACTTGCATAACTCCGGAGGAAATATGGTTGGCGTTCAAATTTTATGTCATTCAATTAGAAATATTCGTTTTTTGAGCTATTTCCGCACTCTCGCAGCCAGCTCTGTTCATTGTCAGCTGATATGACACGCTGCATGACAACAACAAGCTCACCCTGGTCTCTCTCCAGTTCGTACTAACAAGTAACATGTAATACAACAATAGTGACAAATACGTTTACCACCAACACCCTATCCTCCCATTCAGTTGATAGTATCCAATCATTGTAAACCAAATATTATACAGATAGTTCCTGACCACGGTCTTTTTACTCATTTCTGTTTGAAAGTCGACACTGTGACCATAAATTAACCACAAGACTTGGCCACAAGCCTTGGCCACAAGGTCTCTACCAGTTGGGTGCAAATCACACCAGAAGTAAATAGGCCATGTTATTTTGTTTATGGTGATTAGTTGAAAGCTAAACTACCACAAACCACCATCTACCACCACAAGCTCTATCTTTTAGTTTAATCTGAGGTTTTCTCATTGTGGAGCAGAGATGCCGAGACTCTACTATTTGCCAGTCCTCTCTCAAGGTTGTATGTTTACTGTCTGTTTAAAACACTTTCCTTATTCTGTCTTGTTGTCTTAATCTACTGGTAAGAATTCATTTCTGTCATGAAGTAAAGAAATAGATGATATTCTGAGGTAAATTGGTGTTTTGTTTGACTGGAGTTGGTATTGATGCTGTGGTCACTTGTGGTAGATATGTGGCGCGAAGACGATAACCCGCCATTCACGCCAGACCACTAAACCCATCTCCCATCATATTGCATTTTATTTGTTGTTTACCGATGGCTGCAGTCGGACACACTGTAAAATAGCCCACAAACACAAAGGGCGGATAGAGAGTGCATGAGGGGTCAAGCATCAAACCTCAGTAATATTTCATTACCAACCCAGCAGCACCCTTGTAAAACACCATAGATACATTTTACACAACTGCAGCGTTATTTAGATGATATTCATAAAGGAGACATGAATCATTATCACAGGAGTAACCCCTCGCATTGACCCTGGCTACGACCCTGGATAAAGTCAAGAGGCCTTCATGAATGAATGTCATCAGTTGAGTCTCTCTATCTGCCTTCATCTAACTTCATTCATCAGTAGCCCACAAGCTCAGTACAACATTTCAAAACAAACATAACCACAATAGTTGACACAAACGGACTGGATACAGTCAGTGCTCAAGTCTGGCAAACAGAGGGTGAACCACTTGTAGAATTATATACTGCATTGGAATGCCATATGGCTACATTAGGTAATCGGGAAATTTGAATTTACTGCAGTACTACATGTGAAGTAATTTGTCGAGTTGAGTTCGTGCCATTGCCTCTGCAGCCTCAGCAGATGATAGAGTAAATGATTTTTCAATTGTGTACACGGAGAAAGAGTCCTGCTGCTGAAGAGCCTCTTGTGCCGATTGGCCGTTAAGATGTCATCCTCTCGACAAACAGTGCCCCTCGCTAACAGACCATTTCTTGATGATGTTATTATCATTTGATCAACCAGCCACTGCTGGTGCTTAATTCAGCCAATCACAGGCTAGTGTGACTCAGAACTGCATTTCCATTGGTCACTGAAATTAATCCGTCTCCAACCTCAGTTCAAGGAGATTTAATAAGGTTTGCTCTATGTGTGTCACCATCAGTTGAGAGGCGGTTCCAGCCTTTAGCACTTCAGCACTCCATAGTGATCAGACCACATCAGTGAAGGACAGCGACAGGTAGGTGCAGGTAGAAAGCACCTGATACATCAGTACGTCTGACACTAAGCATCTTTGGCGTGCTGTTGCAGCTGAAGGAGTGATGGTTCACCGTAACTCTTCCTCGACCGTCTGTGTGGCGCCGACGACAGTGGCTATAGGTCTGATGCCCCAGAAGGGCAGCAAGAGGAGCAAGGTTACCGGAGAGCAATTGTATTCACGCTTCAAAAGAGCAAACGCTGCCTGCACCTGGAACCCTGCATTGATACAGGCAGTGAAGAGGATGAAACTCACAGGCTTTCTGCTCTCAAACACTCTGCTTCTCCATGGGACCTCGGACCATGTCGAGGTTCTGAAGGGAGCCTGGATGAAGAACACCCTCCTAGCTCCTGACAACTACAAGATCATTCACTTCGGTATGTAGCAATGTCACTATTGATCTACGCGACGAATACTGCTCATTACAGAATGAATGACATGAATTATTAACAAGCGAGCGCACACGTCGGTCCTCATGCCTGTTTACTTAGGACATTGTTTACAATACTGAGAGCAAACGATATACAACTCCATCATTCAATCACATCGTATCACGCTGCTTCTAGCCCCAAGAGCACAGAACGAGAGCAAACATCTGCCCCGCGACTTATTGAACAATAGTGCCAGATCTTATCGTATTTTACTATTATCTCTAGCTATTACAGTATCTATTGGTTTACAAGACCCTCCAGTCTGCTGCTTGTCTCGATTTTACTGTTGTATTAGGTCTCTCACTGTCTCACTGACATGTGCCACGCGTCCAGATGTCTAGAACTCAAATGCTGCTACTGACACGCAGGTGAACTACCGGCCCTCTGCCTAGAGACTGTCACCTCCGCCTACATCACTCCCCTCCCAGACGCTCTCTGCATAGTAATTCAGCAATTAAACAGAATAAACCATCTAGCCAATGTACCCAACATATCAAAGAGCTTGCAAGCACTCTATCAACATGTCGAGCTACCAAGTGACCAAGTGATTCACGGAGCTCTCAACGACTTGATTCGAGAGAGGAAAATCTGCCTGACAGGTTACTACATAGACATAGACAAAGAAAGGCTGGTCTCTGCTGACTATTCGTCTATGCGGGTAAACATGTGTGTTGTAATTGACAGACATGGGCTACTTGATAAGCAAGATGAACCGCCCCCAACCTATGAGGCTGCCTCATCAGTCACAGAGCTATGATACGGATTCACAGTTTGACACTACAGCGGTGGAGAAGACAACAAGGTGGAGACAATCTCTTATCAAAAGCGATTCGGTGAAATGATATCTCTGTAGACATGTTCTCACTGACAGTACTGGATGAGTATGTGCCAGTCTCAGTGCTGTCGGTATCAATGCTGTCGGTATCAATGCTGTCAGTGCTGCCAGTGCTGCTAGTGTGAATACATGTACCAGGTGTATCAATCATGATTGGTTTCCATTTCTGAAGCACCAAGGTTGAATGGTTTGAATCTTACAGGAAGAGATCTTTTACTAAAGTCACAGAGCCAGACAAGTGTTCCCAAGCTTCTCTGAAATCCAGTCACAACTCCATTGACTCGGCCAGCAAATTGAAGAGTAAAGGTAATATCGTGCTACATTCTAACTGCTTCTAACTGCGTATCTGTTAATGAACATCGTCATGACATGTCTGACTGTAATTATTACTGATCTGTCAGATGCGACCAAAGCAAAGTCACGCTCAATAAAGAGGTTCCTCTCAGGGAAGCTTAGACTTAGGAATAAGAATACCAGTCCAGTTGGAGACACTGCGACAAATTCCGTCAGCAACACAGGCTCTAGTGGCAGTGTAGACAACGACGGCAGCTTGGACGCTGCTGGAGGCAGTGCAGGCAATGGCGGCGGCCCAGGAGCTGGTAGCAGCTCAGGCATTGACCCAGTGGCAGGCAGCAATATGCCTTTCTGCTCGGGGCCGTATGGCAGATACGGCCAGCTTACACAGTCCAGAGTTGAAGGTCAACGAAGCTGTGAATGCTACACTTGTCGTACGCTTCCACCTATGTCAGTTAACGTTATAAACGACTCACTACAAGCTCATTGCGGAGCCACCATGATCGAATGCGATACACCCGGTATGTCCTATCAGCATACTAAACAGCGGCTCATCAGTGCTTCCATTACTGCATGTCACATTCATATTTACTATTCAGATCGAGTCAGTGCCCCAGCAGAGGAGCCAGCCCCCCAGAACTACCATCGTACACTGAAGAGTCACAGAACTAAAGCGACAACACAACTTCTGTCCGAACCCAGCCAGAAGGAAGAGGTTCAACATACAAGCTCTGCTCATACAAGCATTGAGAGTCGTCTTCCCACAGAATCGTATTACAAGAACAGTCAGCAGATGGTGCAGGAATCCATTGACAACGAGATTGGTGACTCAGACCAGGGATTTTTTAGCCCGATCAGAATCAACAGTTCCAACTCGTGGCTTTCTGCGCAAGCAGAAGCTGACAAGGAAAACGATAGGATAGTCTACCGCAGTACGCCGCAAGGCACTGCACCTGCAGAGGCAAGGCAAGTGTTCAATGCTACAGGTCACACTAACTGTGACGCATGTTCTGATATAGAGATCTTAGAGCGAACTCAAAGAAACAGCTATTACGATAAAAGTTGTGGTTCGATAAGAACATTGACAAACTGTTCTAATGCAGTAGTGAGCGGAAGCATAGATCGAAATGTTTTACACACTGAGAGATTGGTGAGAGTGTGATATTCTGCCATGCTGCATGATTCTCTATCTGAACAATAAAACTGAAAATCAAAAGTTCAATCTATTTGTAACTGCGAGAGTGTCTGGTGTGTGTTATCATCCATCTTCTCTAATCTCATCCATGTAACTCAGAGAGCACATTGGAGCCCAAGTATACCAATAATACAATTATAACTGGCATGGTCTCCCAGTCTCACCTTCATCTCATTCATACATTCACTCTAATCCCATCCATTCCTCCCCCTCCCCCCCCCAGCCTGTAGGCAAGGCAAATCCATACACTCACACCACTTATTGTTTGGATAATCCTTGGCAGGCATTGTTGGTGGCCCTTTAGTGGTAGGGTTGGCTCTTTGGCTTCGGGTAGCTGGCTTTGTCTTGGGTCTGGGAGGATCCTGGGTCTGGTGCCAAGGTGTTTCCTTTGATCTCCTGCCGATCCGAATTATTAAGAGTACTACTCAGTCTGACACAAGTAGTGACCCAGTGAGGCTGTCGCTGCTACCACTCTCATTAAACGCATTTTTCTAAGGAATAGCCAGTCACTAAGTGGAAAAAGGTATGATTCTTTATTGTTTTCATGTAATTGTACCATATTGTAGATCCATTTTAATAATTGTGTTGTTCTTTAAATAGTTTTTACGGCAGTTGGTGGTCAACGTCAAAAGATAAAATAAATTATCTATACCACTCAACCAACACCAGTAACACTCAACCCTTTAGCTACGGAAGCTACAATAGCTATGACTACGACTCAGCACAGCTCTAATATGATGGCCGATGCCTCACCATTGATATCGAATCTACCTGGACTTAACCACAACCATCATGATTCTCATTGCTAATCAGGATCATATTCTCCCCACCCTCCTCCTCATGCATCTATCCACTCCTCCCATCCCTCTCTTAACTGTTCTCACTACCACTCTCGTAGTCACCTCGCCTCTCCATTTCCATGCCTCTCCATTTCCACGTATCTCTCTGTATTTTACCTCTACCATGGCATGAGAGCACCATGATGACATCAGATATAGTAATGTGCAGTCAGCATCAATATCGATGATCGAAATAACGGTCGAGATTGCCATTGGTTATGATCAACACCTACTTCTTGGTTCACGATACACCCGGGGTTGCAATTTATTCTAGCGCGGGAATGACATCACTTCACGACTCTCCTTTAAATTAGCAAATAGGAATAGCGCATTTGTCATACGAATGTCAAGGACCGAGTTAACGGCCATGCGCGCAGAAGAGAGAGAGATGGAAGGGGATGATTGAAGTGGGCCTTGTTTCCATTCCCAATTTGGAACTACTCAAGAGTGAGACGAACATAGAGTGAAACTTTGATGGCTGTGACAATTTTCAAAGGGAAATATGTGCTACTCGTTATCAGCTTAGCAATCACATTTTCGCCATCAGCATGCGAACTGGAAGATATCTCGAATCATGAATTGGAGAAGATATTTCGTGGATCGTGGCTTATAATTTTGTGAGATGTTATTCTTCTTTCGAATCTGAAGATGTAATTTACGATACGAAATAATTGTACTGTATTCCCCATGTCAAGGCCTGCTTTTCTCGTCTGTTTCAGCCATGCACCATGGTGCCCTGCTTGCATCTCCCTCAAGAAATCTTCACTCTCAATAGACGATCGCCTACCAAGTCATGTTCGCCTCGGTTATGTCGACATTCAGGAGAATCCAGGTGAGTGACTGGCCTCTGTGTTAGTAATTAGTAATGTGAGAAGTGAAAAGGAACTGCGAATACTCGTCATGTAGCAACTTATAAACTTATAAACTGATCAACGATGTCAAGTAGATCCAGTGATTTAATTTGCTAAATTGCGAAATATATTCTCTGTGTGATTGCATTCCGAGTGAAACTGGGCTTGCTCAGTCATTCGCTTCTCAATGCTGAGAGAGAGTTTGTTTTTACCCCAATTATATGATGTAGGATCGCTACTGTAGCGCACCAACCGGATGACACAAGTGCCATCTACATTAATTGGCTAGGTAGTTGTACTATTCCAGCTGTTGTGAGTACGCTTTCATACACATTGCTTGTTAATCACCGATAAGGAGAACAATTTCATCATTCAGTTCTTCAGCAGAATGAGCCTGTCGAGTTCTAATTCTCATACTAGTGCTGACTCTGCCGGTGTGGCAGTCAGCTCGCTATCTACTCAACACCATGGAATTCTTTGTGACATGACTTGAAATACTTATGTAGTTGTTTCTCCTAAAGGTACATTACACAAACCTAAGTAACATAGGTAAATCTTTTCCAGTCGCACATATTTTTGGTTTTGAAAGAAAACCGAAAAAGCAAACATTTCTAAGCGGAAGAGTTTGATAGTAAACAAGTTTGGTAGTTGCCGTTACTTATAAGATGTAGAAAGCAGCAAGTGTGCTCCAAACGCTGTCTGACTTTCTATTGGTAGCACTGGCTGGCCAGTTCATGGTTACCAATCTACCCATGATTTACAGGTAAGTAATTAATAGCAAAGGTTCATGGTCCGGTACATACTGGCTATTGTAATACTTGTGTTTGCCTGTTCTAGGATAGACGAGGGGGTGTGCAGATGGTATTCGGGTCGATATCATATCGAGGCTATCATATCCTGGATTGAGACGGGACTGTGGAGAGATGCGCCTGCCATTCCTGCCTGGAGGGCTCCATCTAGTCTGCTGTCAGTCAATCTCTTTATCTGTAGCCTCTATGTATCAGCTATGTTTGTCTCTCTCTCTCTCTCCCTCCCTCCCTCCCTCCCTCCCTCCCTCCCTCCC
>ERZ1740065.2290-NODE-2290-length-11863-cov-12.822239_pt1 | contig 11863 bp, 8 predicted proteins | sample MGYA00581738_ERZ1740065 | MGnify/ENA primary metagenome ERZ1740065 (study PRJEB43018, sample SAMN04849749) | marine metagenome | isolation source: floating plastic debris | place: Pacific Ocean | collected 2008-09-01 | study: EMG produced TPA metagenomics... | reverse complement strand
TAGCTACATCATTATGAAGTCATAGTCAGAAAATGATGTCATAGCCTTCTATACCGACTATACTAGTTGAAATAGCTATGAGGTAGACCTGGGTAGGCTATTGTATGCTATGGTAAATTAGAAATTGTCTCTTCACAACCCCTTTATTACGAGCATCATGGATCTGATTCATATTACACCTGTCACATGTCACATGTCACATGTCACGCCTTTTGATCTCTCAGTCAAAGACTTTTGGGAAAAGTTTCATGCAACACAGATGTAGAGATGTAGATTAAAAACGCATGACTTCAATTTTCTATTGTATTGAGTATCGATGACTTGCAGTTCCAGTTTTATTTGCAGTTGATTCAGAAAAATGAACCTTTTCCATTGATGTTGGTATTCTGCCGAAGTATTTCAAAACAGTACTACCTGGAAGGTTACAAAACATTCTTGGCAAATCGCACAGCTTTTCATATACCATTTGTTACCGAGTGGCAACTTGCAACTGGAGAAAAACATTGCATGTGGCTATGGTAGAAGTCATTAATTTGCATTTCTCTCTGCTATTAGTAGATGGTGTTACACTTTCAAAGCGTTAATTCCTCTCGCGGTGATCAACGCAGTGCAATAGCAAGCATTCCTGTGTTGTTGATGGATGTGATGTTTACGCTAGTACAGGCTGGTACCGTGTTAATGGATGTCTGCCAATGGTTGAAAAATTCTGCAATATTTTGATTTATTGCAGTTAAAAACTGGCCGAACTCTCACGGGAGTGTCAACCGTGGAGATAAATTGACTTTTGCACCAAACATGAATCTAGTATATGTGACAGTAGAGAGGCATGTGGACTCAGGCTCCAATTAAGCCAGGACGCACAAACCGGAAAGCTCTCATCCCATTGGTTGCCCATCAAGATACTCAGTGCTATAAAATAAGAGTTTGTCCACGGTTTGACTTCATCTTGCAGATCTGCTTTCACCAGATCTGAAACTTCCCTACAGCTGTCTGAAGAGTGGTGTAACAATATGAAGCTTACTCTTTCGCTCATCCTTTTCGTCTGCTTGATTGCCATCTCTCAAGCCCAACGCTTCCCAGTAAGTCTGCTCTACTCCTTATCTCAACTGTTCAGAAGTTTATTCAGAAATTCATTCTGAATCTGTTCTCAAAATTTCAGGGCAGAGACTGCAGATTCTTCCGATGCCTACCAGGTAGAGTTTGCCGCCCCATCCGCAATAGATTCTGCAGACCGTTCAGGCTGAGACGACCATTCCTCCGCCGAAGAAGGTGCTTCCGAGTTTTCCGCTGTGTTCGTCGTTTCAGGCCATTCTTCTAGAGCTATCGCTTTCCAGACCTGCTTGTATGATACAAAATCCTTTCCCATGCCTCATATATACATAGCTGCACTTGTTGGTAAAAGTGCTTTGTTGAATCCCCTTATAGAAATGAATAAAACTTCATAAAGAAACACAGACCTGAACTATAGCCGAATAACGAGCTACCTCTGAACGTAGTTACAAATTACTATAAATCGTAGGGACCTACTAGGACTTAGCTTCATCTGATTAATCCACGATAACTGTCTCTTACTCAGTGTTGGTCTCTCAGTCTTCCAGTACCCTCAACCTTCTGATTGTTCTGATCCTAATTGTTTGCATTGGTTACCAAGTGTGAAACGCAGTGACATAACCGAACAGTGATCGCATGGTGAGCAACAACTACAGTCAGTTGGAGATAGCTATAAGTACGATAGCCTCTACATCATTTCATTTCTCTGATTGGCATTGATCTAGCAGAATGACAGCATAAATCTCACTCCAGTGCAAGTTTAGGCCACTCTTCATGCAGTACAAGCGTAGGCTACTCTTCATGAAACTACCAATTTAAACGAGTAAATGAATTTCTTTAAAAAACCTTTGACCAATCACGCAACGAGGCTTCAGCTATTACGTTTTTATTGAGCAATACACAATTGTAGAGTGGTGACTATGGCATTTTTACTCTCCTAGTGGCAGAAATCTTGGTGCCATGTGCCAGTGTTACGCAGGCGATCTGCTGGCTTTACTTACGCGCCAGTCTGTACTTCCGCCAGGTTTAGTACTGGCATAGACATGGAGCAAGCACGTATGCCGATAGGAGAGTAAAAAATGATTGTAAGACCCACCTGTGGCTTGTGTAGATTAGCAGGAGATCTCTGAATGGTATTGAAAGATTGACAGGTTCAAAGATCTATTTTGCTACACAGTCTGTGAGTGTTGGCTATGCTTCGGATTGATGACAGCAAATACTAAGTGACCACAACTCCAAAAATGTCCGTAAATATATTAAATTGCTTCTAACGCAACCGGCTAGTGATAGAGAGATTGCGCAACCATCAACTTATTGTCTAATGCATCAATCATCCACGCATGAGAGAGTAGATGCTACCTGTGGGAGAGCACTGATCCAGATATGCACATAGTCACGTACCGTACATTCAAACATAAGCTGGCAGAAGCGGACGACTACATTGTGAAATTGGAGGAAATTGGCAATATTTTTTACAGACCCTGGGCTATTCTAGACAAGTTGGTGAAGTATTTTGGAGTGAAGTCCTAAGAACACGACAGAGGCACTTTGAGAAGTGAAGTTCGGTCGAGAAATGCAAGTGACAGAGATAGTGCAAACACAGAGCAATACAAGCAACAGGGACAGGTCAATGTGTGCTCTTTCAAGTGATAATACTTAGCCAATGAGTTGCAGTGGTTGTTCGCATTGACATGGGGTACCCAAAGAATGTGGCCAATTGACAGAAAGCGGCAATCACCAAGTGAAGGTTTTTACAAGTGCAAGATGTGAGTGAAGTTACTTATTTTTGCTTTGCGTCTTCGGCTGTTGTGAATCGCTTGTTGCTATTCTCACAATTTTCCACATGCTTCTGCTTTTTTGTACGCCTAGGATTGATAGCAATGGTTAGGGAACTCCTGATAGAGCTGGTGCAGGCGTTCCTAGGCCTGCGGGAGGGTCAGGTCTATAGTTGAATGACAGATGCTAATCCATTTAAACCGGTGTAGTAAAAAATGGTAATGAAAGTCTACACACTGATAGACTACAAGGCAGATAGGTAACATGAAAGGACATAGAAGGTTTTATTGTCATTATATTCATGAAAGGAATGAGATGGTAAAGTTAACTAACCTTAATCTCACAGCATATGTCTTAGTAGTAACCTGGAAACCATGTATACTGTAGCAGCAAGCGTGCAATAATATCGGCGACAATCAAAAGGATGTTGATATGGCGGCCAGGGAGATGGGGAAGGAGAGAAGAGGGGAGGGAGAAGGGATAGAGAAGAAGGAAACAGACAACGGGAGAGTTCAAGGAGATAAGTAGAAGGGAGGGCAAGGAGAGGGGAGGCAAGATGAGGAGATTTCCTTTCATGTTACCTCTCTGCCTCGCAGTCTATCAGGGTATAATTTCTATCACTCTTCTTTTCTACACCAGTTTGCGTACACTCTCATCTGTCATTCACCTGTAGACGCGGGCTACTAAATGACGCCTAGAGAGTTTACCAGCAATTGCTAGTGAGCCTAGGTGTGCAAAAAAGTGGGAGAATGCAGATAATGGCAAACATAATGGCATGAGGTTCACACAAGCCGCTTCAGCTTCAAGCAATGAATTTTGCTCAAGTTCCGCTGCGCTCCAGGCAGTTCTCAGAATAGTTGCGCAATCTATTCAGTTGGCCTAAGCTGCTCTAACAATCGCCCCGTGTAATAAATCAAATTGTGGAAATGGTGCGAGCCTGTGTTACTCCACTGATGGGTTTCGAATTTCTCCTTGTTTACATAAATTTCTAGGAGTGATCATGACTCACGCCTGTCTACTTGAACCTCCATTGAACTGACCAGTTGGTGATGTGATTAAGGCAAATTTAAACCAATTCATTTAACGGTTTTGGCTCATGAAATAAATGTCCCAAAGTGGTCCAAGTGATTAGAAACTCTGACTTTTTGCTCCATTTGATATGCATGATCATGTAGAAGAGCCTCCTGTTTTATTTACAGATTGTTGCCTGATGATTGCCTCACCATCAATCAAACAAACACTAGCGAACTGCGCGTCACCCTATAGTAAATAACTGTGTGGTCGTGACCATTTCATCGTTGACACAGGTCTTTCCTGAGCCAAAAACTGTTGGAATTCTTTACTCATCTATTGGTAGATTTGCTGGAATCATGTCCCGGTGTCATTTTGTTGTTACTTCAATGTTACGCCGGTGTTACTCCTATGTTACTGTGGTGTTACGTCGGTGTTACGTCGGTGTTATGTTGGCTTTCGTCCGCACTTATTATCCTTTCGCGGCACTTCAGTCTTCTTTAGGTTTAGCTTAACCCCGGCGTTTACGAAATCGCCTATCGATATAAGTACTGTAAAAGGCCTATGTTTATTCAGCTCTGACAGCACGTGCATCTGTAGATGCGCCAGTAGTACTGTCATGAGAGATACTGACTGAAACTATTAGGACCAATACTCTCCGTCAAACTAGGCCAGCTTGACCAAGAGGGAAGATATATCCGTCTATCTGCGAGGCTGAACACACTGGAGACTCAGTTTCTAAGAAAAAATTTGGGAAGCCCCATACAGTTATGACTTCGGCATAATTGAGCTCGGCTCAGCAAAACCTGTTTAGTAATCCACGGGAGAACATTAGGAAACCAATAATTGCAATTTTGACCCTAAATTCTGCCAGCTAAAGTACTGGAGTCTCTACGAGGGGGTGGGGGGGATCAGGCAGGGTTGATAGATATGAGGGAAGCCAGTATGGCTGCTCGTCTAGAGATGAGACAGCTGGTAACGCATGGCGGTACTTGTCTCTCCCACTCCATCCTGCAGATGCTGAGTGCTGAGCAAGATGGCTATGAGTTCTACTTTTAGAGACGTTGGTATGTCCCGAATTGGAAATCGTTCCCGGGTCTCCCAGTCCACAGCCGAGCGATGTACTGATAGAGCCATCTGTCGAGTAACTACTAATACCACGCATACTACAGTAGACCTCTTGATTCAGAGATTTGAAGTTGAAGCAGAATTTCACTCTGAGTAGAATGTACGGAATGAGATTTCAGGAGCATGAAGTATTAGTTGAGCAATAGTGGAAAACTTACAAGCATCACTAATATCTAGCAGAGTCACACTTGTTGCTTCAAGGACATAAGATGACCTGGGGAAATCAGCTGATGGTCACAGTGATGGAAATATTCACAAATTTGATCTTCTTATATTATATATACCAGGGGCCGATCTAAGAATTTTTCAACCGACGCAGGAGGTGTCGGCTAACAGCTGTCGGAAGGGCGACTTGCATCTGTTGACTGCAAAACTGATTGTTTAGTCACCATGAATACCGTTCGTGTAACTGTGCAATGAGTGCTGGTCGCGGTTTCTGTATCTATTTACAGCTTTCCAACAAAAAATTGCTGAGGCAGATAAGTTGACTGATGCTCCGACGTCAGTCGCGTTAGCCAGAATCCACCCTTCATATACAACAATTTATCAACACACACAATGCTTAGGCTCTGCCATAAACTTTAAATTTACATAATTGATGTGAAAGATCTGGAATCCAATGACGCTATGGTAATTATTCAGATTTGCGTGAGCTCGGAATATCGCATAGTGTATTTCAGTCATGTAGCTTTCAAGCATATATCTGATTAGCTGAGGGAATTGGTGCTGCATTGTTGATTGGTCAATGTTTTTAATGTTTGGAGTTGTCTTCCCAATATCCTCTCCCTGTTGTGTACTTGTTAATTCAACATCGCAAGTCTCAAGTTAGATGGGTACTTCAATGTTTCAACAACTATCGTATACTTCGATCCACACTTGTTGGAATACCCTGAATCGTGGTATGATTTTTCTGGTCTACATACAATTTCAAAATGAGATAAATCATCGGTAGAATTTGCTGTTTTCTGCACTGTTTATGCTTAGAATAGACCGACATGTTAGATGTGTGTGACTCTGTGATCATTGAGAACGGTCACTCTTGCATCCTGTCACAAACACATTCCTCTAGCTGTTCAGAGGTCACATTAGCAAACGCACCAACTATTTTGGTGAAATGTTAATTGAATGCTTTGTGATCATTATGATTGCTCCTAGGCCACCTGCTAACAACAACAACATTTCTGTTGCACAAATGTGCCTGATGTTGCTGCTGTTTAAAATATCGGAAGATATTATGTTGTAGGCCACTAATTTTGTGGCGCCAAGAGAAAATAACTCCAGAATTAATGGAAAATATTTGTTGAATACAATGGCTTTGAGAGCAATATTCTGATGACGTTGGCAGGATTGGTGAATTTATTTATGAGTTTAAAGAGGGATTTTATGCATTCGATGACTGATAGTTATACTAGTGTTTGACTCTAAACACTGGCTGTCTGTGGCGTAAGGAAGTTGAGTACAAGCACACTGTACAGCCCCGTAGTCAGGGCTGCTTAAAAAAGATTCGAATCACCGGCAATTCAGATGCACACATACTGATCTGATGTCTTAGAGCCCTATTCTGCATGTGAAATGATCAGAAGGTAAGTCAGTGTTGAGAAATCAGCCAATTAAATTTTTCCACTGATGACATGGGTGAAACGCTAAAAGCTATGTATTATTTATGACTAAGGTTGGCTTTGCATAGACATAGCTCTCACTTGAGCCACCAAAATACAAGTGCGTTGTCAGAATGTCCTGTGAGCATCAGTATCAATATGTCTGTGAAAGGTCAAGGATATTTGACACTCCACTTTCGTTTCATTAGGACTGTTATCGTTATATATAACACATAGCCGTACTGGCTTTAGCCTTTCATAGACGTCATCAGTGGACAAATTTCCTCGGCTGATTTCTCAACACTGACTCACCTCCTGATCATTCCACATGCAGAATGAGATTCTAAGACATCAAATTAGTGTGTGTACATGTGAATTGGTGTGTGTACATGTGAATTAGTGTGTGTACATGTGAATTAGTGTGTGTACATGTGAACTTCTGGTAATTCCAATCTTTTTCAAACGCCAATTAGTGCTGACCTGGTGAATGGAATGATGAGTAGATTGAAAGGAAAATCAAATACATTGAATCGTATTCTGTGACCTTCACCTTAATGTGCATTTATTTACTGCGGCTCTATATTGATACATTGGTTTGATTCATTGTGTTTCCTCAGGTCGTGCGGTGAGCCAGCATTGCGCTCGGATTTGTCCTCTCCTGGCTCGGTATTAGTCCTGCTTTGCAACACAAGCTGTTCTATCTTACGGCAGTTTTAGACCTGGCCAAGTCCCAGTAAGGAGCCCATTCGTATGCCTGAGGCACCCATTTGGTGTTTGAGTCAATCCAGCACTAATTTATATACTTCAAAGTACAACAGAACGCCATTAATTATTTTTTCGTGATTCGATAAAACGATAAAATATGCTTGAGCACCAATATGTACCACGCTGGAAAACAGGTTCCCAATACCTGTTGGCATGAGGAAATAGTTCCCAGATGTATTTGGCAGGTAAAAAGCGGCATGGCAGAAGAACATGAGTGGGCATGGGAGAGAGGTGCCATGTGGAGGAGAAGACAACTCCGAGTATGCAATCATCCATTTTTTGACTACCCTAGAAGCCATCAATTCATAACTGTCAAAAGGGAAAAATCTGTCGACCGCGTGACCAATAGTTTAACGATCACAACTGCTGTTCTAGTAGCTGTGCAGCGAGTGGAGCTGTGCAGCGAGTGGAGCTGTGCAGCGAGTGGAGCTGTGCAGCGAGTGAAGCATCAGTGGTGCTAGCCTGAATACACCTTAGAGAGCTCTGCCATCTTAGTACGCGAAGGTCTTTGCTATAGTCAGCAAGTTTCATCTGTGTTGATTGTAGGTTCTAATCTCTATATCCTCTGTCGTTTGTTGCAGTAAGACCTTACGATGTCACTTAATCCCATTTAGAATGGTTCTTCATGATTCAACATGGATGTTACTCCTATATGATGTACATTTTGTGAGCTAGCTGACAGCACTGTGAGGGAAATCTGTGTCTGACATAAATTCATGTGGTCATGGCAAAAAGAAATCAAGCTCATCTATGCTCTCTGTTTATTGACAGCTTATGCCGATTCTAAAAATGGTTCTAAAGGTTCCAGGAAGTTCGTCAACTCAAAATCCAAAAATGATCAACCATAACCAGTATTCTCTAGTAGAGGAAGCGTCGGCGCGGGACGCATCTGTGACGGACGACCTTGAAGCATTTCTTGATTGGGTGAGAGTACAGTCCATAGGGGCGGATCGTCTTGCAGACGTATCGGTAGTAGGGCCGGCACACCTTACCGTAACCACACCTATAGTTTCCACATTTTCTTGGCTAAAAATTTAAACTTGAAATGTTAGTGAAAGTTGTATGAGCTTTCTACCATGCAGCAGAGGTGCAAATGAACCACCGCATAACCTGTCATCTAAATTATATTGCACAATTGATGGGATCAGAAATAACTTGTGCTGATCTACCAAGAGTTGTCCGCCCTTGGTAGTCCTTGCAGCTCATTATGTCAGCACACTCCTGTTTATCTTATGGCTATCAGATTTCGACCTATATACTGTGGCAGCCATCTTAAATCTCTCACAACATGATTGAAAGCAAGGGAAGACGCCAGATCACATGAGTAGAGTGTGTAAGGTTTGTGATATTCAGAGCTGTACGGATAATCGTTATTGCTTGCAAACATGAAGTTATTGTGAGAAATAGATTCTTAAAACTCATCAATTTATGCCCTTCGAACAATTTAGTACAACCAAACATATTTTCTATGGCGAACTAAGACTTCAACAATTTGATGGTTGCGATGAGATGTTGGATATCTGGACGGAAGGAGCGGAACTCACCCTGTAGAACGTTGCCTGAGAAAGAGCAATCACACAGGCCAGAAGAATAGCAACAATCGTCAGCTTCATGATGTCTGATTTGGATCAACGGATGACCTACATTTGCAGAGAATAGGAAATTTAAGCCTAACTGATGTTAGTAAAATGAGAGCCTTGATATGGTATATCATATATACTTACTCTATGTAGACAGAACGCTTCACAGATCAGAATGGAATGAAGCATCGTGGTATTGAGTGCCTTTTTATACTCCAGCCGCAGGCACCTGGCCAGATCTGACAAGGAAATCTCAACTCTAGCGATGATTCAGAACTGCTGGTGCTTGATTGACGATCTATTTTGGCAGGTCTTGGCAACCTTTCTATCAGTGATCTTGAATATAGAAATAGCTCGGTAGGTATGTCTATGAGCTTCACGGTTTATGATTAATGAACGGTCGACCAACCGCTAACCATTCTCTACCTTGGATCAATAGAGGCAAACTGAATCTTCTCCAAGGACATGTACAGCAAGTGAAAGGATGTTTCATATAAAAGCTTCTGGATAAAGCAAACAACAGGTTTGACCCAAAAGGCATTTCTGTTGCGTCAGTTGGCGTTCTACTGCCCATTTTGTGACGGTAACTACCTCTTTCATACTTGTTGGTTGCTAGTAAATGTCCCATGGAGTGACAGGTGTTGGATAAAAGCGCGAGAGTAGCGTGAGTACCTGACTCAGTTTGTTGTTATTGTTACAGTAATTTGCTGACTCAAGTGGGGTGGGGGAGATGGCTATGCATATATGTAGGGCAGCATTAACTGGCTTCGAGCCAGAACCTGACTGTACAATTGGAGATATATGTCTTCTTCTTCAGCTATTAGCATGAACTTGATTGCTAGTGCATTGCAATCATGTGCGATGGTAATAAATGGGACAGGAAAGTGATTGATTTTAAGACGGTACCTGCCTCGCCCTGCCACAAACTAATGAAGCACAACCATCCATTGCCTAGCAACTATGTTGTTATCAACCCATTCCAATGTGCGCTTAAACTTCAAATGATTTTTCCTCAATTGCAGCCAAGAGTTCCTGCTGAACCAGTGTAGACCTTTAGACAAATGTCCAGTAAATCGATTGAAATGAGACTGGCAAGGGGTTAGAATGTCCACGACCTCCTCTCAATCATACCTTTCAACTCCTCTATTGCCTGGGAGACTCCGGCATTTTAGATGCCAGAATTTAGGGTAAACATTGTTATCATCGGTTTTCTAATTTTCTCCTGAGACCCACCAGTTAGATATTGCTGAGCTGAGCTCATATGTGATGTAACCCTAGCTGTAGGGGGTAGGGGGGAAGGGGGTTGAGCTATGACTTTTCAAGACTCAGAAAAATGGAAACTACAGTACTTTCAACCTGAAAGGTTGACATGTATTCTCTCAGTATCAGGACCCATGCAGCAAGCATTGGTAATGACAGGGGCTCATGGCATTATTAGATATTCTTGCTGCAGTCTTAAATTATAGATTGTGGAGATACAAAGAATACATCACTCTGTTTTTCTCCCGGGCCATGAAATCAGTGCGGTGGGAAGTATCCTCATGTGATGCTTAGGTGTCAGAGCCAACAGGAACTCAAAACTTTCACCTTGGTCATCATTTGAGCCGATGACACGGTCAAGGTTAATTAATGAGGGCATAAGCAAGATAGAATGGCTGATGGCGACACTCTGAAGGTCAGGCAGTGGAAAACTGCACAAGTTTCCATTGCGCACAACTTTTCCTGATTGCAACAGCATCTATTTGGTATGCTGGAAAGGTTTTACTGAGCAATTGCCAAAGATTCGTCACAGTGTATGATGAAATGGGTGGAGCTGTTGCTAGGCAGCGACCTCCTATCTAATTTGTTATTCATTCCTTGCGTTTGCTTGAGTATCAGTAGTAATAGATTGTGGTGGCTAAAGGCATGTTTTAGTGAAGATCAAAGTCAGCGCAATGTCTGTTGAGTGCTCGAAATAAGTATGGGCACTGGTGTGGTGAGGACCCAAATATCTATGTTGTAATGAAGATGGCGTCGTTGTGGTTCACAAGCGAATTTAAGAAAAAAGTCGGCTATCAGAGTTAAGAACAGACAAGACCCACTTGGAAGAGTCACCACACTGCTCGAATGTGAATAATATACAAAATTACAAAAACTTCCTGAAAGCCTGCCCTGGACAGCTTTAGGATGCCTAAGGATTTCCTTAGTTGTACAGTGAGAGGCTCAAATGAATAGCAGTTTTTGGCTTTTGTGAATCTCTTGTTATTATGCTCTCACTTGTCCACATGCTAAAGCACACTCTCGCATGCTCTCGTTTTTTGAAATGCCGAGGCTCACTAGCGATTGCTAGCAAACTCCCATTAAGCTGGTGCAGGCGTTCATAGGCAGGCACTCGTAGGCAGGCGCTCGTAGGCAAGTGTTAGTAGACGGTAGTTAGTAGAGGTAGTTTGTGGCTCGAGCGCCGCCTATGAGTGCCTGCGCCGGCTTTATGAGGAGTTTACTAGCAAGTCAACGTATGCAAAAAGTGGGAGAATGCAGGACCATGCAGACAATTGCAAGCAAAATGACAAGAGATTCACAAAAGTGGTGATTTTTACCACCTTTCAGGCCTTCAACAGCACTTCATCCTAGAACTTCCTGTTATCTGACACAGACTGCCTCAAAAGGCAGTGACAGGCATGCAAATATTACTATAGTCTGAGTCTTACCCTGTCTCACAGGCAGTTGGGTGTGTCAGACTTGGACCACCACTGCGCCCACATTTCTGATAAGATCAGTTTTTAGTACCTGGCAAGTTTCAAAGTGATTGTTTTTGGAAGTTATCCATAAGTCTGAAGTAGAAAAGACATCAGAATTGGCGGTACGAATCTCAGCTGTAAATATACTGTGAAATCTATGGATATGTGAAGAGTTGTGCCGTAGTGTATGACACTACTACCTCTCGGTGTATGACACTACTACCTCTCGGTGTATGAC
>ERZ1740065.2289-NODE-2289-length-11864-cov-11.735371_pt1 | contig 11864 bp, 14 predicted proteins | sample MGYA00581738_ERZ1740065 | MGnify/ENA primary metagenome ERZ1740065 (study PRJEB43018, sample SAMN04849749) | marine metagenome | isolation source: floating plastic debris | place: Pacific Ocean | collected 2008-09-01 | study: EMG produced TPA metagenomics... | reverse complement strand
CCGCCTCTCCCTCTCCCCCCTCTCCCTCACTCCCTTTACCACTTGCTCTCACTCTCCCCTTCTTACCTGCCTGTCTCTCCCCCTCTCCCTGGCTATCTCTCCCCTCTTCTTACCTACCCATCTCTCACTCCTTCCCCTGGCTCTCTCCCTCTCCCCTTCTAACCTACCCATCTCCTTCCCCAACACATCTGTGACCGCATGATGTTGTTGTGCCTACAGATGAGCCAGCCTGTCACGCCCCTCAAACCGACCAATCAGCCGTGGAGTATTTATGTCATCCAGCACAGGGATGAAGACTCTGGACGTCTCACTCAGAACTACTACGGACCACCACCAGCTGAGGAACCGTCAGTTACTTGTGACGACATGCAGTCAACATATCAGAGTAACAACATGCGTCTGCCATATCTACTGCCACCCATACACCAGACAGATCTGCACAAACTGAAAGGCACAAACAGATTTCGTTTATACCTCAGTCATGGGGTTATCACTGACGCAAAGAAAGCCCAACAGGTACCACAAGCAGTTCATGATGAACTCTACAAAGTATATGGGCATGTCAAGCAGACGGAGGTAGTTGTCGTTAATGAGGACGGGACTTATTCCATCTATACCAGACCAAGAAGGCGGACAACCAGCGACGGAACTGCACTGTCACAGTTCAGGAATATCAACAATATTAGTGAGACAGAGAACGAATAACTAGTCAACGTCCTTCAACTCTAGCGAGTCATGAAACCCAATGGATTTCCTGACGCTGATAACTAACTCCTCATTAGACAATAACATTCCTTAATTCAGTTACACGGTAGCATGATTGCGAAATCTGTATGTGAGTATCATGAAAGTAAAATATATTACTGCTATGGCAATACAAGAGATTTAGTGAAAACAGAGCTTCACTGGTTGAAATGCAGACAGAATATTGTCTGAGGAAAGCGTCCCTATCAATCGGTCAACCCCTCTCCTGCTGCCTTCTCTCCAATACAATACATTACCCGCTACCCGCTACACGCTACAAACTACACACTACCCGCTACACGCTACAAACTACCCGCTACACGCTACAAACTCCCCACTACACGTTACACGCTACAAACTACCCACTACACATTACATGCTACAAACTACCCACTACACACTACACGCTACACACTACCCACTACACACTACAAACTACCCACTACACACTACACACTACCCACTAAAGAAGGCGTGCCTATGAATCTTTCAACCTCTCTCCTTCTGCCTCCTCTCCAGTACAATGCACTATTCACTATTTGAAAGATTGCTCTTGTCAATGGCGCTGATATGCGATTGAATTTAATACGACTGTTTGTCCTAGTTCCTTATCTGAGTGTATTGTTACTCGGCAACTACGTACACAATCTACTAAAGGTTTGATAGAAGGTGTTTTATTGCTGATCGAGACTAACAGAATAGGCTGCTGAATTGACTAGTGGACTGAAGGAACGACTGAGCAAAGTAAACGCTAGCGAGTTCCACCAATCACTGCGAACTTTCCAACTTAAGAATGGCTACTCTGTTTCATCAACCTTTCAAGGTAAGGAGCAGCAACCCGAATCTATCAGCATTCTACATATTTCACTTTTATGTTGACATGCATGCTGGTGCATACCGTTGATGAACGCCGCCACACTTTTATTTGCCATCTGATTTTTTGGCGGCGTTTGTCAACGGTAGGTGTAGGCGTGCCTGTACTAAGTGTGGAGAAAATGTGGAATAACACAGGTGTGCATAATCTGGGATGCATGCCAACATAAAAAACTGAAATATTCCCAGTATTCTACATAGCGGTGTATCATAAAGTACTGACTCGTGTAAAGAAGTAGGTTTAGTTGATCAACAGGTTGTGAGTTGATCAATCTGCTATTTGCAATCGAATTATTTGATGGCAGATTTAAGACCAGCGTTCTGTTCCCTCTTATGAAGGGGGTGGTGAGCATTATATACTGAATTCTACACTGTTGTTTCAGCCTGATGCTTCGGGAGAGCTGCCACCACCAGATGCCGTTGAAAAGGTATTGCCAGAATACAGCTACATATTTTATGATCCAAACCGCAAGGTCAAGGCTGAACCCGATCCACTAGATGAACAACCGAGTCCTGAGACTAGTGGTAGCAATAGGAGCCCAGATCTGCAGGCTAACCAAGCCTCTCTCGTCGACTACCAGGTCTGAATGTCACACTACTATCTGAGTGTGACCGAATGGAGTAGCTGTATTAGCTGATGTCGCTGATGTTATCTCATTGCTAGCTGAGAGAGCTTGAGAACTACAGACTGGCCGTCCAGAAAATGGGCAAAGATATCATACAGCTGCGCGATCACATACACGATGTGGAGGAAGACAATTCCATGCTTAGACGACAACTAAACAGGTTAGAACTCGACATTCTATCAGCTCATTTACAGAAGGCTACGATGAACCAGAGGGTTCCTAAAGCAGTGAAATGCAGGTGAATGAAAGGTACAGGATATGGAGTAACACATGGATATTGAATCACTAGACAGGTTGGGAATGTGAGCATGACAACTAGTCTGGTGAAACTGGAGATTTGGCTGGTCTGAAAGTCGAGATACCATAGCCCAGTAGAGTCTCCTACCTCCTACAGCAAAGATTGTGCCATGCTTGAACTTGGCAGCAATATCTAACTAATAAGCCACCGATGAACACCATGAAAACAACTATAGCAATTCTAGGACTAAAGTCTCCTAGGAAAATGGGACACTTGTCACCTATGGGGAGCAGTCGTCACTGCCGGGCTCCTTACACTAGTTGATGGTTGGTAGAAGGGTCTGCTCATCACCACCACGCTACGGCTGTAGATAGCTCAGTATTTCAATCGATCAACATATACTAGAATGATTTGTGTTCTAGTTATGAGGAGGCGAGGAAGGAGCTGTTGGACATGTCTGCTGCTGAATTGGATAGCATGGATAAGAAAGAGCTCATCATCCGATACATGACGCTGAAACAGAGGGTGCATACGCAGTCGACAGAAATCGGAGACTGCAGGGTCAAGATCACCAACCTGAGATCTGAACTGCTGAAGCAGTCTGAGAACAGGAAAGAGCATGAAGAGATGAAAAAAGCTCATATGGCCCAGGCTAGGGCCCTGCAGAGCATGCAGGTAAAGTGTTTGATGATAATTATTAGCTCTCATGTAGTTGTGAGGAGTATGAGACACCAGACTAGGGACATAAATCAGTAATTGGTGTGAGGAGAGAGCGTATGATTGGCAGAGTTAGTGATTCTCTATGTGAGACCAAAAAAAGTCGTGTCTGTGCCAACAAAATCATCAGCCATAGAGTGAAAACCCCATGGACTGCATTCATGGATAATATCAATGCCTCTCATAGGAGAAAGCAAAGAAAGCTCAGAAACTGGAGCAGGCCTGCAGGTCGCAGGAGAAGGTCATCGAAAACATGGAGAAGGTGCTCAAGAGTAAGAAACTGGGGGAAACATCGAAAGCTTTGAGTGCTGAGAATCAGCGACTGAGAGAGGAGCTTCAGCAGGCCAAGGTCAGTGAGAGAACTAGTTGTAAGACAGAAAGGGCCGCTTAGCGAAGTTTCCTTCTCGAGTCGCCATTATTCTGTATGTAGCTACAGGTGGTGAAGTGTTTTACTAGACTTTTCTCTGCTGTAGAAAACTTCCACTGGGGATGATGATAGACTGAAGCTCTATGAAGAGTTGGAGAAGGCAGAGAGTAGGATATCCAGCCTTGAAAAGACTCTATCCGAGAACTCAAGAGCTTGGGCTAGAGAAAGGCAGGACCTACAGATAAGGCTACAGGAATCAGAGCTTGGGTTGGGGCGTCCACATGCACCACCCGATGATTACCTCAGGCCAGCGTACTCCTATGACCCGGTCTACAATAGCCGATACGCTTCACCCAGGCTAGCCCCAATCAGGCGATAGCGCAGCTGATGCCTCCCTGGCCATAATGCTCAAATCATTTACTATCAACTGACAATTTATTGTATATCGCACATCAATTTTTAGATGATTCATGATTTTTACTATTTCATTCATGTCCCAGGCCATAGCGAACACTAAACACCGTAAACTTACCAAGTAGTCCACAACTAACATTATAATGCCATAGAAGATGCTGTATTTCTTTCTCCAAGTATAATTTTCAAATTATTTTTATAATAAACTGAGAATAATTAGTGGTTTTATTGATACCGAAGAGAAGCAGCTACAAAAAACCGCCAACTACTCTTTCGCGCACAATGTTAATGGGTATGAGAGCGCCCACATTTAAAACTTCACTAAGTTTATATTTCAAACAGGAATAAAGCGCGAGAGACGCAGAGTACTCAAGTATTGTAGAATGATACGCACAAATTGAGCAAGTTTATTGAGGCCGGCGCTAGCTGGGCTGTGATTTGTTTTTTACACAATTCGACCAGCTCCCCGACACGGCCAGACTGTCAAAGGCAGACTTCTTGAACTCGACATTTGGGAACGACATGACGCACAGCTCAACAAGGGGAAGCAAATTGACCAGATTTTCCCTCTGATCCGTATACAGGAATTTAAGAGGACTGTCTTCATGCGCTTGAGTGGCGAGTTTGAGTACGATCCACTCGTGAAGCTTCATGTGGTAGGCCTCCTCCTGCTCAGGTTGGTTGGTGTTGCGGTACACGGACATGAGGCCCCGATAATCGTACTCGAGACCACTGAAACCCGGGCCAAACAGCTTCAAACCTTCAACAGATCAGTGAAGGATGAGTGAACATAGCCGTGACAGATGTCAGGGAGAGCTGAGGAACTGGGGGATCAGATACGGAGCTCATAGATGAGGGAATCATTGGCAGCAGGAACAGGGAGACAGATACAGAGAAAGGATAGGAAGAACGCGAGATAAAGGAGGAATGAGGATAGGGAGAAGAGGAGAAATAGAGTGGAACGGGAGGTAAAAGGGGGAGGGCAAGAGAAGAGGCAGATGAGGAGAAAGGGGAGGTACGAGGTCTGATCAAAAAGTTCCTGGACTGATTTGTTTATGCAAAATATACGGAAAATATCGACTCAATCAAACTTGTCCCCTTCGAAGTAACATGCTGATCATACAGTAGTCCCACCGCCTTACCCATCCTGAGCTGCTAATGCAGTAGTCCCACCGCCTTACCCACGCCTGTGCTGCTAATACAGTAATCCCACCGCCTTACCCACGCCTGCATGCACTGTTTGAAGCTTTCTCGTGAGATGCATCTGAACTCTTAGTTTTTTTGCTTAATGACATCCACATCATCAGAGCATTGGCCTTCCATCACAATTTTTAGTTTGGGGAACAGGTAGAAGTCGCATGGTGCCAGACCAGGCGATTATGGGGGCTGGGGGAGCACAGAAACTTTGTTTTTGACCAGATAATTGTGAACCTTCAGGGCCGTGCGCGCTGCAGATACAGAAGTTTCGGGATAAACTTTGCGGAGACTCATTTCATAGCTAAATCAACTGTAACAATCTGTTGGCATGTGCCACAAGAAAGCCCAGATTATGTAACTATTTCTCTCAGCATTTTTCTTCTATACTGATCTAGTATTTCTCAGATCTGGGCTTTTGCAATATCAGTTAGCTGCGATGACTTCAACTCTCGTCTAAATTATTTGTGCCACTCAAAAACCTTCCCTCGACTCTGAGCAACATTCTCAAATGCTTGTTATAGCATAACAACAGTTTCAGTCGCTGTTTTACCTGATTTTCACACAGAAGCTTATGCAGACATGTCGTTCAGTAGAAAATGCTATTTTGAAGAAATGCACGGATAGACGCTAACATCCTTCGATGTTCTGTGAAGTATTTTGAGATTAAAAGAGAAGGAAAAAAAGCCTTTCAGGCTATGGGTAGCCAAGATATTACTACAACACATCGTATACACATGCTTTCGAAATTCCCATGCACATTGAAATACCGCGATCAGTCCTGGAACTTTTTGATCAGACCTCGTATAGATAGAGGACGAGGAGGGAAGAGGTGGATGAGGAGAAAGGAGAGGTAGTTGTAGAGGAGAAAGGAGAGGAGGATAAAGGAGAGGAGGAGGGCGGGAGGACAGAAGCAGGAGACGTAGTGGACATACTGATTGAGATAGAGCGCAGGTACAGTTCCTCTGCTTTATCGAACATGTCCATGTCGTAGTTGTAGAGAGAGGCCAGGTGGCCTATACTCAGCGCCACCTCATAATCCTCCTCCCCTAAATTGGCCTCTTTGATCTTTATTGCCTTCAGGTGCATCTCCTCAGCTTTCTGGTAAAAATGAGAGTAATTATAGGACAAAATAATCAATGTTTCAAAATGGCAACTTGATCAACAACAACATTGGATGAGGGATTCCCAAGAAGGTAATTAATGGAACAAGTGAATCAAATATCTGGGTCACATGACTGCATGATTCAAGCGGTACACAGACCTGGAAGTTTTGGAGAGATTGATATATCCGACCGAGATTGCCAAAGTGTTTGGCAGTCTGCACATTGTCCTCTCCAAACGCCTTGATGGCCAACGATAGTGACTGCAAGTGTAGATTGAGAGCTTTATCCAGCAGGCTGGAACGCGTGGAGTCATCCGAACTGTCTATAGCCATCTCCTCCAGAATCAGGGCTGAATTAAAGAGAAGCAGAGGCAGACTGTCACTATCTCTGACCTAGTTCAACGTGACCTAGTTCAACGTGACCTAGTTCCATGGGACAAGTCACATCAGCAATGCTGTGCCATTGCTCTCTTCATAAATTAAGGTTGTAAAATATGTGAGACCTTGGGATCTATAGACTTGCACAGAAACGCAAAGTAAAATATTATATAAATCTTTGGGAAGCTAGGATTTCCGCTAATGCTAAATCAACGATTACAACTCATTCATTGTAAAACAGTATTTTTATGATTTGAGAATTTTTGCGATCAAACTGAATATAAGTTGTAACTCGGGGAAAAAAGCCAAGAGCGTAGAACATGTTCTACTAGAATCTACCAGAGAAGTTGACATACAAGATTACTGTCCCTACTTTACAGCAGCTATTGGAAAACATTTTTACGCGATAAGATTCCGTGTTAAAGTACTTTCGCCGCATCAAAAGCATTTCCTAAAAACAGAAATAACTGAACTGCTATAATTGTGATTTCTGTTTCTTGAATTGAAGTTGACTAATTATTCGTATATTATCATTATTACCACTATCATAACATTATTATTGCTATTATCATTTGAATGCTACCGACCTCTGACCCTGTAAGCAGACGACAGAAGAAGATGATCGGGAGGCAGCACTTTCAGGATATCTTTAGCCGTCGTTGAATTATCGCTGGAAACCAAAGATACTCGATATTATCTCCTTAAATGTGACAAGTGATCAGTCATGACACGATTTCTGTCTCACAAGGCATCGTTGAACATTCCGGTGTTATACTCGGCCACATAGAGAGCGTAGGCGAGATCTCCATGCGTCACACCGACCAGCAGGTTCTTCTCTCCGAACAGTTCCTGTCGAATCGCCAGTGCATCCTACATACACATACGTACACGTACATATATGTACAGATAGCCATAAACAGGAACAGAATATGAAATTGCTGTAACTACATGTGTGAGAAGTATACATAGTCAATCGTGACTGACATATGACACCAAAAATTGACGCAGCATAAACAGTAACAGAGAACATGACAGAGGGTGTGACAGACATGGAGACAGAGGGTGAGACAGAGAGGGAGACAGAGAGTGTGACAGAGAGTGTGACGGAGGGTGAGACAGAGTGTGAGACGTTTTTTTAAGAGTTAGTCACATTGTTAGTTACAGAGATTGTTACAGATTTCGTTACAGATTCAGTTACAGACATCGTGACAGAGTGTGTGACAGAGGGTGCGACAGAGAGTGTGACAGAGAGTGCGACGGATATTACCTCGTATAGAGTGACGGACTGTCTCACATAGTCTGCATGGAGTAAATAAGCTCCGTAGTCTACCAATGCCTCGGCGTATTTGGGGTGATTCGCACCAAAGTACATCCTGCAGATACGGAGAACCGTGTTTATCTAAGAGTTGTGACGCTGGAATGCTGCGGTCGTGACCATAACGGTACAAACTCTCACCTTGCCCGTATCAGTGCCTGGGTGCCCAGAGTTTTGGCCAGACCGAACTGTTTTTTTGAGACGCAGGCTTTAGTGCACAGACCGAGCGTGTCGACGACGAGTTCGGCGGGACAATGTGGGTCTTTTACTACCTCCATCAGCGCCATGATGCTGTGTCTGAACGCCTGCAAAAAATCATCCAACAATCGTTGTTGTTATTGTCGTTGTTATTGTGACGCCGATGTTAAATTATGCAAGAAAGGACAAATCCTAGAGATCATTGATCACATCGCTCAGTATCAGTTATATCTAGTGGCCAATAACACCGAGTCAACCTAATGACCTAGTTCATGTCTCATGACCTAGTTCTTCAGATGGTATACTCAAATATCACCCCTCTACCTTCCAAAGATTCAGGAGTTTTGATGTTGCAGCTGGCATGGATGACTAGCAGCAATAAGAGATAATAACAATGATGATAGATACAGTAGCAATGCAACGAATTCCTTGGAGAGTGGCATATGTTATATGGCATGCCATATGCCATATGGCATATGCCATATAACATATGGCATGTGGCATATGGCACGGACCTCGTGATAGTTGCTTTGAGCGGAGAGCAGCACTGCGATCTGAAGGTAGAGCGGGGCTTTGTTAAACGCCTGCCAGGTATCAGGCTTGAGTTCTTTGATCATATCTGAGACGCACTCGATCAGCGCGCCGGCGTCAGAGAAGAGACAGTAACCATTCTGTGCCTTGAGGAGCCTAACAAGAGATTTGGTGTGGGGCTAAGTTAATCCTGGACCAGCGAGGGATTGCAACTCCAATAACAGTCATTTGCAATCATCAGTACAGTAGCTACTGAGCAGAGAGTTGAATGCATGAGTAAATGCACGGCCCAAGAATCAATTTTATTGTGGATAGATCTATTAGATCTATTATCAATGAGGTACTGAAGAAGGGGTTGGATAGCGACAGAGATGTTAGCGTTTCCTTCAAAATCATCAAGAAATAAAAACGATAGTGATCCAATAAATGGGAAGACTTCTTATATAAGGTAAAATGAGTATAATTTCTATAGCGAATTCCAACAATAGTGATCATTTTTCGTCGCTATTCAGCCGTTAGACTGTCGCTATCAAATCTGGTTCTTCAGTAACATAGAGTAAGTTGCGATGTATACGTAAGTAGCAAGTGTTAATGACTTACTTTGAACAGCACGTCAGCGCTTTCAGTATCGATTGTTCATCCGATTTCCTTTGTATTACTCGTAACGATTTCGTGTAAATTTCTTCTGCGAGTTTGAACCAGCCAGACTCTACGAGGAAGTTAGCTGGAAGCGGAGAGATCATGTAATCGTGCAGCCATTACATCGCATCATCTGACCGCTCTACGGGTGGGTTAGTGACATAACATACAGATACAGGATACTGAGAACAGCACTGGAGTTGCTTCACTCATATTCAATGCGGACTGGAGACGAGGGTACATGCCGGGATGCTGTATCTGTCAGGGGAGGAACAGAAGACAATAATGAAGATGAGAAGAGGAAGGATGAAGATGAGAGGGTGAGGAATAGGAAGAAGAAGAGGAAGAGGGATGAAGATGGTCAGAAGGGTATGGGGAAGGATAAATAAGATTGAAGAGTTGAGTACTGCTACCTACTACTACCTACTCTATTACCCACTACTATCTACCAACTACTAATTACTCACTACTCACTATAGGCCTCAAGAGGTGAGAAAACAGTTTTTAATGTCTCTATTAACATCTGGTGACATCACTACTAGCACATTATGTATGAATTTTGCCCTCACACTGTCCATAGGCACTGGTGCAATCCACTAGTCTGTGCATATATTAGTATGCAATGGGGTAAACTGCCTAGGGTTAAAAATGTTCCAGCTAACATAACATTTTGTCACTAAAACACCAGATCATTAGCAATACAATGTCACTCAATACGATACCACCACCCCAGACAGATTGGGATACCCTGGCCACTGTACATGGCTCGGTAGGCTACGCTGGCTATACTACCAAACTTCAGTAGCACTGAAGTTTGATGGTAGAAGATTTGATTTCACGGGAGCCTTGCAATGGACTTTATGTTGTTTCCACTAGGCCATGTCACACGAGAAGACCTTCATATTCCTCACTAAATCTCATAATTTCTCACTAAATCTTTAGATATCTCCCTAAATCTCTAGATAGCTCCCTAAATCTCTAGATATCTCCATACCCACCCGCACAGGTGATTACCTATTTTAATTGAATCCTCCACAGTGGTCATAGAGCTCTCTGCCTGATCCAATTCAAAGTCTAAGAGCTCAATGGTGGACTTGGTAATAGACTGGAGAATGAGTCCTTGAACCTGGATGTCTAGCGGCTTGAACGCGCAGTGGGTCATGGTCCTAAACAGGAATGTCACATGTCACATGCACAGACACATTCCCAAAGCTCTTCAAATCCATTCACAATGAGAACCCAAAACTTCTTCAAATCATCGACGATTAGTAACATGGAAGGTATGAAAACTGCCATACATATATATAATATAGCAATAGTAGACCGAACATGACCGTAGGTAAAACACTGGTTGGGAAATATTAGTGTACACAATAAAAGCGGAACAAGTCAGAACACTGATTTTTATGATGCCATATATATTCAGCCCAGATCAGGGGTGAAGCAAAGAGTAACTATAGATGGCACAAATGCATCAAGAAGGTCAAGGTCTTTTAATTTGTCAGGATTGATTTTCTGCAGTTTTGAGATTTTTCATTACAGCCCTGTCCGTATATTCAGATATTTTCTCAGTATGACATCTAAAAAGTTTGTTATTTTCTCAAAAAAAGTTAATACTCCCCCCCACCCATAGGAATTCCTTGATCTTCTGGCAAGACTCAATATCTCCCCTATTTCCCTTCGACTAATCTCATTACCTGTAAATTTCTTTGTCTCACACCCAGTCCAAGGATATGGACTTTTGTCAGAAAAATCCGTGACAGGACTTGTTTACTCTCTTTGGACACAAGAATATAGCCTACATTATCCAGCAAGCTAATCCCTCACAACAAATGAAACAATGCTGGTCGGATTGGCTCCCTCTTGAGTACACAAATAGCAATGGGCAGCTATAAGCTTATTCAGCAGAGCTGTGATTACTAAATTGAAGTTTGAGTCAGTGTGGCCTACTCTACTCACTGATGCATGAATTCTCGTATTCACAGATATTTGCAAAATTAGCTCCACGCAAGACACAGATATCTGCGAAATCAGCTCAACGCAAAAAGCATAACATGTTGAACTTTGACATGCGAATAAATTTGCTGTGATTGGTCAATTAGTGGCAGTAAATGCCCGACGCCGCGCGCAAACCTCATGGTCGATCATCAGTAGTGACTCAGACTAGAATTTGCGTCAACGTAGCCTCCACTAGTTCATGCATGTCCAGCTATTTACAAACCTATGCAAGTTGAAGTCGGTAAGTTGAAGCATTAACCGTAAAACTGAAAACAAGCGAGTTTGGCTCACCATAATTTGATGCATGCGCTGATGATGGAAACATGGAAACAGACAGCAATGAATTCGAATTCATCATAATCCCATCTACCTTGATATATTCGCATCCCAATTCGATGTATGGAAAGCCAGTGATAGCAGGAGGGAGGCATAGAAAGGAGGGAAGGAAGGAGGTAGGGAAGAAGGGGGAGGGAAGAAGAGGGGGAAATAAGAGAGGGAGGAGCAGATAATGGAGGGAGAAGGGAGGG
>ERZ1740065.2287-NODE-2287-length-11873-cov-11.661449_pt1 | contig 11873 bp, 10 predicted proteins | sample MGYA00581738_ERZ1740065 | MGnify/ENA primary metagenome ERZ1740065 (study PRJEB43018, sample SAMN04849749) | marine metagenome | isolation source: floating plastic debris | place: Pacific Ocean | collected 2008-09-01 | study: EMG produced TPA metagenomics... | reverse complement strand
TTTTTCGTTTGTTTGGTTTTTTTGTGGTTTTTTGTTTGGTTGGTTGGGTGGTTGTGTGGGTGCAGACGGAGGGAGGAAGATTACCTCTCAAAGCCGTTTAGTCTCTCAGACGGGATGGTGCCAGTGATGAAGTTGAGTCGCATGGAGTTGTAGTCGGCCGGTTTCTCTCCCATCTCTATGTCCTGAGTGGTGGCGTCACCATTGAAGCCAGCGTTAACATTCATGGCAGCAGTGCTTTGCTCGAATGTAGCCTTGAATTAAAATTGGGTCATTGTCAGAGGCAGCTACAGTGTAGCTGATGTGTCATTCAGTAAGCCATTACGGGGAGAGAAAACATTTTAGGCGGCCATGTGAATATGATGGTATAAAGCCAGGTTTCCTGCATTTTAATCACATTCTTTTCTGACTTTGTCTTATTGAGAACGCAGGCTAAGAATCTTTGCCGTCAGTAGAAGTGCGGGTATAGACATATGGTGAGTAAGTTGGCAGTAGTGTAGTACATCGCGACGTTACGAGATACTGCATGCAAAAAAGGTGGTATATTAACGTCGTTGGGATGCGGGCACTTTAAATATGAGAGAGTGAGAGAGCTAGACCGCCCAGTTCCATAACACATCACACGCAGAGGGATGGACGGACAGACAGACAGCAGATACTGTGATGTACGCGTTAACCGCATGTATCTGGGTGTGATATTCCCACGGGGACAGAATACGTAACACGGTCAACGCTAGCAGACTTGTTGCTCGAAGGAGGGACGACTTAAAGATTAATGAATGACAAGAGCGCGGAGTCAGCAGCATTGGTGATGGGATGGCTAGTGAGCTAGCGGGTTGAGGTGGAGTGCGAGACATGGAATGGTAGTCGTAAATGACTCCCTACATCCCTCCGTTATCATGGTCACCTTACCCGTCCTATTATCTGTTGTTTAAAACATTAGACACTGCGGTTAGGGAGACAGCAAACAGAGGGGAACATGGGGGGGACAATGTGGCGCACAGCATCCCCCAATCAGGCAGCCGGCAATAGCGAACGCATTCCTACCTCCTCGAGAAAGTTGTGCGACGCATTAAGCACAACTTGGATTTCTTCCAACTCGAGGTAGTTAGCCTTCAGCTGCTGACGATTGACATTGATGTCCCTCAGGTCGCCCTCCAACTTGCTCAGCTCCGTCTGTAAGACAACCAGGCTAGATAGGGCTCGTATTGACCAAACATATTAAAAGGAAAGATAACGCTGGCACGCTGTGTGATAGAATGAGTTATCGAGTAAGAAACGATCACCGCGAGTAGGATGAGAACAGTGGCTAATATTACATAGATGTCTCGGATTTCCTTGGCTTGCGGAGCCGATGGCACTTCCATGAGTTCGACTGCTTTGATCTTGTCTTTCTCGAGCTCGCCATCGATGAACCGGAGTATACGGTCCATCTCATCACAGGTGCGCACCTCGTTGACAAACTTCCTCTGGAAGGGGCTCAGATCGGGGTTCAGCTACAATAGGAACGGTGTTGAAAGGTTACAACGCAACAGGTATTTTGAGAAACTGTCAGCTACCCGCTAGCCGGGCCAATGTAATAACACCACTTGTAATAATAACACCGCAATGTGGCACTGAGGAAGTTCCTTAATATTAGAGCAAACAAGAAGCGGGTACATGATCCCGGCAGACAGCGCTGGCTGTTAATCCCAATGAAGGAAGCTGACAACCTTGTTCTTGTCCAATTCCTTCACGTAACTTTAAGAACGAAATCAATTTAACCCGTATCCCTGGCCTCTCTTTGCAGAACAGAGCGGGACTGTAATCGATCGCCCCTCTAATTGATGTGTTACGGAAAGGGCCACAACTATGTGAAAGGCTGATTGCTTACTAACAATTAGGTTATGGCTGCAACAATGGTCATGAACAACTAGACACCGTTTACTGCCTGAGCAAGCACAGACTCGACACATCTCACCGGCTGGTTGATATGAAACAGAAGTTTCTACACGTGAAGCAGGTGTAATATACTGCGCTAGCGTGCATCATATCACAAACACAGGATAGGTAGACCGCATAGAGTGAAGAAGAGTTTATAAGACTCACATCCTTAAACTGCATGAGCCCAAGTTCTCCCAACTCTGCCACTACGCTGTATGCTGCCTCCGACTGCAGGAAAAGCTGACACAAGGTCATCTCTTCGCTGCGGAATAGAGAGTTATGTGCCTCGTGCGAGCGAGTACACGGGTAACTGATGCCAACGCCCATGCTGCCGGCTATCCTGTCTAAAATGAACAGGAAAACAGTGAGCTTGTTTTTACTTAGTCACAGATATGATTCAATGGTATTTCACAGTCATTGGATGTCATTGCTGGCTGAAGCAACTGTAGCTGCTGAAAATTGATCCAGATGCAAATGCTAATGATGTAATAGCTGCATGTAACCTTAGTTCCAGGCTGCACTACAAGAATCTAATAATGGTCTAATGACACCTATCTACAAGATATACCAGAACATAATGGATTACTCTCAACAGGGATCTACGCTATATAATAGTCGGTAAATGAGGTGCCAACTATGCTCCTTATCCGCATCGGAATGACTGTTATCTGAAGTTATCGATAGCTCGCGTGAAATACAGACAACTTACCGTATTTTTCTAGTGCAGCTGTTAGGTGCTTGGAGGATGGTAACTACTTGTCATGGGCCAGCGTCTGCTAGAGTCAGTCTTGTGAGCAGTTTGAGCTTGCTATGCAAAACGAGTGATACGTGCTAACTAATGGCAGGCAGTCCGTGGTTTCGACGTCGTTTTCAATACAATAAAATATTTAGACTTAGCGAAGCGAAGTCTCTCATGGTTTACGGCTCTTTGGTAATAGAATAATATAATATAGCCCAACCTTTTTACCAGATCGAAAAAAGCTAATGCTAGATTGAAACTCCGCCCACATCGTTTCTAAATACGCCTTTTTCTGTAAAAGTGACGAAGGATGTTCATTGGTCACATGGGAAACAGCGTACCATGATTGGCCAACTCTAACTGGAACGAATGAGGTCGATGGAGTTTTCCAAGATATCATGTGACCTTTATCATGCCATATTTTTTGAGTCCATTGCCATTTTACTGGTAGTTGTTTTCGTGCCACAAACATTCTGCTGAAGTGGGACGTTGTAGGTTATCACAAGGATGGATTCGATGGCTCTGCTGAAGCTATTGATAGCTCTAGTAACAGTCAGCGGGGTTTTTTGTCTCGCTTCTGATTCCAACACAGAGTACTACGTTGGAACTGGTATTTGGGATGTTACTGGACCCGCAGCTGAGATCAACATGGTCTGTTTTTCATTTTGCATTTCCTATACTTCCTTTTTATCGTCTGGTTTTTTTATCTTTCTTCAGTCATCCATTATCTGAACTACCCTAAATGCTGAATTAGGTGTATACTTGATACGTTAGAAAGCCACTTCGTTCGACTTCTCAACGTAGATGGTATGTTCTAGATGGGCTACGCTAAAGCCTCTCAGATTTCCAGTGGTATCCACATCCGCCAGTACAGTAGAGCCTATGTCATTGCTGACAAAGAACAGAAATCAAGAGTCGTCTTTGTTAGTGTTGATGCTTGCATGATATCCACTTTGGTCAAAACACAGGTATGCTCTGTTATGTTCACGCAGTACTCTACTATACTAGAAGTCAGAACCATCAGTTCTTCGCATCATCATCACTCTTTAGGTGTCCAAAAGACTTGCTGCAGCCTACCCCGGCGTGTACAATGAAACCAACGTCTGCATCAGCGGCATCCATACTCACTCTGGCCCTGGAGGCTTCCACCAGTACGTCCTACTTGACGTTACGTCCTTGGGTTTCGTGAAGCAGTCAACGGATGCCCTCATTGAGGGGATATTCCAGGTGACGGATCTTTTCATAGCTAGGCTCATTTTGTTAGTTTCTTGTGACTTTGTTACTATTGTTCTATGTATTTCTACTTGCAGAGTATAAAACAGGCACACGAGCGAATGCAGCCAGCCAACCTGTACGTAATGTCTGGAGAGCTGGTCGGGGCCAACATCAACAGAAGTCCCACCGCCTACGCCAATAACCCTGTCGACGAGAAAGCCAAGTATAAGTATAACACAGACACTGAGATGACTGTCGTCAAGATCACCGATGCCAAGAACGGTGATGTCGGAATGATCAGGTCTGCGATTCAATCATGGCTGTGTCATATCTAAGTCTTCTCTTTCCTTTGGTGACAGCAATGAACATCACACCATGTTTGTAGTTGGTTCCCTGTTCACTGTACCTCGATGAACAACACGAACACATTGATCTCCGGAGACAACAAGGGCTACGCCGCTCAGATGGCGGAGAGGTTAATGAATCCGGGAAAGCTTCCCCATGAGGTGACGTTCGTGGCGGCGTTTGCTCAGGCTAACGAAGGTGACGTTTCGCCCAACACGAAGGGACCTCACTGCCTCGACACTGGACTGTCGTGTAACAACGCTCACAGCACTTGCGACGGAAGGGTAAGTTTGGCGCCATAAACAATGACAGTCATATGATAAGCTTGTGTGATACCGCAGTAAGTGAACTCTCTCTCTCTCTCTCTCTCTGTCGTGGTAAATATGTTTACTTACACTGGAGGCTGCATGAGAGCGTGCAGCTGCTGGTTATATCAGAGATATTGCATTGAATTCAGAACTGGATGAGTGTTTTAGGACGACTTTTGTCAAACTCAAGGTCATACGTTGGTTATGGTTTCTATTAATCAATACGTATAGCTGTATCGAGTGCCAGTTCATATCCTGTCTGTTGGTTTGGTGATTGAGGATCCAGTATCACTCACTGAGGAGAATAGAGGGGCTCAGGCAGGGTCCAAAAGATGGGTGCTGAGGAAGGGGGTCAAATTAAGGGTTGAGAGGGGGGTTAAGGGAGAGTGAGAGGATTGATGGTTGAGGTTGATGGAGAGGAAGGTGAGAAAGAGGGGAGTAAAATTAAACATGACCATTGTACACAACGTTACTGAGTCATATCTCGCATTGCACACCGATTCTCTGTTGTAGAGTGAGAACTGTGTAGCCTCAGGTCCTGGCAGGGATATGTTTGAGAGTACGAAGATAATCGGTAGTAAGCAGTATGAGACCGCCATAAATCTGTACAAGGTCGCTAACATCTCTGGTACCAAACTGAGCGGACCAGTCGACTTCAGGCACCAGCATGTTGACATGTCCAAATACCAGTTCACACTGCCCTCCGGTGACAAGGTTAGTGTCTCGAACTAGTTCTTGTATCTTATATAGCGTATGCAGCAATTAGAAGTGTGCGTTTGGCTTCCTTCTTGTTCATTGACCCAATACCCTGTTTGGATGTCTGCGCTTGATTGGTTTTCATTTTGTTTACTGTCATGTCTGCAGGTCAGAACCTGCCCTGCAGCGATGGGTTACAGCTTCGCGGCTGGCACCACCGATGGTCCTGGAGACTTTGACTTCACTCAGGGCACAAATTCGACCAACAAGTTCTGGAACTTTGTCAGCCAGTTCATCAGCAAACCGACCCCAGAGCAGGTCGAGTGCCAACACCCCAAACCCATACTGCTCAACACAGGCGCTGTGAGTATCGCTGCACTGTGCCAGTTCGCTTGGCCCTGGGCCAGTATCTGTAGCAGCATTATCAAGTTGCGTATCTGCTTGCACAGGTATCATTCCCGTACTCGTGGCAGCCGTCAGTTGTCCCTCTGCAGCTTCTCAAGGTCGGTCAGCTGGTGGTGACAGCGTTGCCCGGAGAGTTCTCTACCATGTCTGGTAGGAGAATGCGAGATGCCCTATACAAGGTGATCATATCCTCCCCCCTCCTCCCTCCCTCCTCCCTCCTCTCTCCACACTCTCTCCCTCCCTCCTCTCTCCACACTCTCTCCTCATTTTTAACACAAGGCGGAAGGCAGCACCAGCTCGTCCCTCGTCCCTTCAGCAGTCTGTTACACTTCATGATTAAGTTTTTTTTCACTCGCCAAAAACTGAAAGCCTTGTGAAAAAAACTGAGGACATAGTGCTATAGGAAACTCAGGCGCGAAAGGGGAGATAAATGCGTACTGAAAACAGACTTAGGACCTTATCATTTATAATCTTAGTGCTGGCTGGCTATAGATTACCTGCAGATGATATAACCGGACCAGGGGACTGGGCTAGGTAGATGAAATTTGTCAAGATTCGACTGCGTATTGATCTAATATTGTAGACTCAGATCAATGATATTCTGTAGTCTCAGTTCTCATTGTATAATTCTTCAGGAGTTTGCTGGTACCGTCAAGGATGTCAAGGTCGTATTGGCTGGCCTCTCCAATGTCTATGTTGACTACATCACTACGTTTGAGGAGTATCAGATTCAGAGATACGAGGGAGCCTCCACCATCTACGGTCCTCACTCACTGAACGCCTACATTGACATCTTCACTAAACTGGCTCAAGCTATGGTCAAGGTAAGGTCCAAATATGCTTAGAGGTATATGTTTTTGCTGATTGACTCCTAACTAAATGGGTAATTCAGGGCATGTGATCAGCTGCATTTGCTAGATACTGAATTATAGTAACCCTAATGGACAGTTTTTTAGGGTCTTTTCTCTTTTCCTACTGCCTTAGGTGTCATAGGTCATAGAAGGTCAAATCAATATTTTAATTTTTTTCCTTAAAGTTATACAAATATTGCTCACAAGAAATGCTGACCTTGATGAATATACTCCTCACCGCAGCGCGGGTTACCATGGTGACCACTAATGGTTTATTCTTAGTTTACTGTGTTCCAAACTTGAATGTGTCTCTCATAGATGCCAAACAAGTTTTATCATTTTCATTCATACATGTGTTGGAATTGGACAGAATTAGACAAATTTTTCCCACGCATTCACACCCCAAACACACCCCAAACACACCTATTCTATTCTATTCTATTCTATTCTATTACACCTTTGCATTATTTGATTCTATTGTAGTTTGATTGTTATCTGTAGGGTAAAGCTGTCACTGCCGGACCTGACCCTCAAGATCTCCTCTCCGAGCAAGTCTCATTTGTGCTGCCGGTGCTGTTTGACAGCGCGCCATTCGGCGATGACTATGCTCAGCCCATCAACGATGCAGAGTCCTCCTACAAACAGGTATGACGTTACGTAACAGAACTTCCGTCAACATGCCACGATGTCATAAATGGCTCACGTTAGTTTGCCCTCTTGAGTTGCTTGGACATTCTTGAAAACCCATTAGGTTAATACCGTGTACTGGAAAATGTACTGGAAAATTATTTTGGAAGATTTTTAGACATATTTGTTCATAAAACTATTATTTTCAAACAAATAGATTATAGATTATAGGCATTTTCAGAGTCACTGACGCGTTCACTCGCCCATGCTGGATGCTCTTTAGCTAGACGCTGTCGTGGCATAGACGTAGGAATTACAAAGTGCGTTTTTCTACTAGCGTCACACGTGACAATTCTTAGCAGTGTATCAAATAGCTCACTAACTACTACTGTAACAGCTAGCTTTTGCGCTAAGCGTTCCAAGCGTCCTGGAATGTGCGCCACTCCAAAAATGCCTTATATCGGTCTTACAATTTTTACAACTCAGATAACTTGTCCAACTAAGCTCACAGGTATCCCTGTGTTGGCCAGTACCAATGTATAAGTACTTCGTAGTGCACTGGTTCCCAGATTAGTATGTGGTCAGTCCACACGTGAATCTTACTAGGATATTTGGACTAGCATTTACCAAAAGCCGGTGTACATCGTGTAAAATGCCAGTTAGTGTTGTACTGTAGAACAGAATTTTTATGCGTGGAGAATATTTGCGTTTTAGCGCATAGGAAAATATTTGCAATCTTACAATTTTTGCGTTCTTGAATCAGCCTTGGTTATGTCGTTATTTAGTGACATCGAAAATAAATGTGCCTTGACAATATTTGTGAATTGGCGATCGACAGCTCGATCACAAAGATTCTTATCTCACAAAATGCATTTGTTTTTAAGTATGTCGCTACGCCTGGTTAGGGCACACTTGTATTATTAATATTTATTCAATGACTATGAAACTGATACACGGCTCTAACTGGCATTGAGTGTTGGCACCCCCACCCCCCATAGCATACAATCCTAGTGCTGCCTCGGGTCTTAACAGTGGAGACTTTGTTTGAAGGGAGACACGGTGACCGTCACGTTCAATTCCGCGGATCCACGCAACAATCTAATGACTATGAAATCATTCCTCAATGTGGAGAAGCAGGAGAGTGACGGATCGTGGCGCACAGTGTACACTGACAGCCACTGGGAGACGATGTAAGCAATGCAGGAGATGACAACTCCCGTCCATGACCGATTGTTTACTGGAATTTTATGGATAGTTCTTGATTAGTTTGGAGTCAATAGATACGAGCAACTTGTTATAAACGCTATAGATAGAACCTCGTTATAATTACCACGTCTGCAGTAGCCTGGAATCAATAGATATGCATGTGTGAGCTTAGGATTAAGATTGTGGGAGAAAAGTTGAGCCAAAACTGCCAGTTCTCTGTGATACCTTCAGATAACAGTTCTAGTATCATACAGTCAGGACAATGCTGATAGAATTCAATGTGTAGTGTTATTCGTGGGAGTTGTCCTCACTACGTGTTCTGAAATTTAGTTTCAAGTGGGAGAGAACTGAGGAGATACTGGGCCGAAGTTCAGCCACTATATCATGGAAGATAGGTGCCAATGAGGCGCTCGGTACCTACAGGATACGTCATTCGGGCTATCACAAGCCTCTGCTGGAGGACCCTCAACCATTTACCGGTACGAGCAGGTCGTTCACTGTTACAGCCAACCCCCAGGCTAAAAGTCCTTACTATCCATTCTACTAGGATCTGCATTTGGATCTGACACTATCTGCTTGTTGTAATCTGTTCCATTTAATCTCTATGTTCAATGCCGTCTGACTACGCCGATGCCAAAGCTGTCTTGACTGTTTTTCATTCACAATCCTATACCTCCGATGTATGCCAATGATATTGATTGAAATATTCATATGTCGATCGTTATTGCTCAATACAAATCACGATGGAACAGACAAGCTGATTGGTTGCAGTAGAAGAACACTCCTAGTAGTGGACACATTAGAATTTCTCCTATCACACCAGTATTATCCCTAATTGCTGATTGGTCGAAATCAAACTACCCTCTTCACCGTACTGCATTGCTGAGTTCAGACGCTGTGCCATGAATTTATCCCCGATAGAGAAGACGACTCCAGTTTTTTGGGCGATGCTTGTGAGCATCTGAATTATTTGGAACAACGAAACTCGACTGATTTTCAGATCTGATAAGTTGGGTGCTTCTCCTCAGGCAATCATGCTTAGGAGTTGCATTCCATGTCTAACAGCCAATTTTCCTCTCTGATTTGAGGTTTTTATGAGACTGATTGCAATCGTTGTAATTATAGCGGCTTAAACTATAACGGTTTTGAGTGATGGAAAATATAGCGGTTGTAATGATAACGGGTTGGAATGTGAAATATAGCTTCGTTAACTGTAGCGAGTTAACTACAGTGGAGAAAGAAGTTGGGAAAACAAGAGAAGATAACTCCCTATAACTATAATGGCCTTTCTATAGCGTTACTAAGCAACTAATTATAAACGCTATGAATAGAACCTTATGTTAATTACAAGATCAATGAACCTCTGCTCCACATAGTTTAGAAGATCACATGACTAGACTGCCCAATCAGATGTCTCTAAAACTATAATATCACTCAGCCGACTGCTGTCCTTTCTCACAGTCGGGTGATATAATTAACAACGTATTGCCTTAAACTGGCAGTGCCCTAACAGCAATCATGGCTGCTGCTTCAGTATTGCTGTCGTGCCTCACTCTTTCAATTTTTCTACTGCTGACTCGCTGCACTGTTCATGCCACCACCAACTATGTCGTTGGTACTGGGATATGGGACGTGACAGGACCAGCCGCAGAAACTAACATGGTATGTTTATGAATCGAGGCTATTTTGGAGAAAAGATGAAAGTTTCATTGATATCATAGCACTGATTGAAGTTGCTGAGCTAACTACCAATGACTGAAACCATCGGCAACCGGAATAACCCATAGAAATGTGGGGAACTTATATTTAATAGTGATTATGTATGATTCAAGTGTGTAGAGTATCGCTTGTTGTACACGAGGAGAACTTATTTTACGAGGTATGTGTTACTCAAGTTCCATAGATGGCTATATACTAGTATCGTCTGCTTTTCTATGTAAAGACTATAAACATTTCATTCAGACATCTTTGTTTCGAGCAGCCTGGTCTGGTTTCTCAACAGTTGGAGGAAAAAATGGTGGAAATACTAGATAGAGAGGGTCGGCAAGGTTGAGACAATGACAGCTTTAAATTGGCAGCAAAATCTGCTCTATGAGGTTAGCTGTTGCCACGCTGTCTCGTGTAGTGATACCAGAGATCTATGCTGTTGAGGATCTCTAGCAGTATGAACTCTAAGAACACGAACTCAAACAATCACAGCGATGATGTCTGTTAGCATGGTAGAGTCTCCCAGTAGGACCCACCTACCTATACGTACTCGTACCAACCTACCCAAGCACCCATGTACCCACGTACTCACCTTTCCACCTGCCTGCACGTACTTGTACCAACCTTCATGTACCTATACGTACTTGTATCCCCCTACCCACTACCCAAACACCCACGTACTCACGTACTTACCTACTCACCTACTCATATATCCATCTACCCACATACCCACGTGCCAACCTATCCACCAATAGCTGATTTCTGTTTGAAGTGGGTGCTGTCTCATCTTGACCTGTGCAGTATTTGTGTGTAGGTAAACCTAAGAAATTGTAGACGAGTGTTGCAGGTGCTACCACTGTACTCCCACATAGTGCAGGGATGTCATGGTGTCACTGATTTTCATTTGATGAACTGTTTAATCGCAAACCTATAAAGCTACAGGTTCGAATGTGTTACATAGCTACCACACTCAGAAATCATCTGTTTTTGTTCCTCATTTACACTCAGGTCAGTAGTGATATTGAAATTTACCAAAACCCTTTTTTCCTTGGTTGATGAAAAGTCAGTTCCTTCAGACTGTATGGAGTCTATACTGACTACTATAGACTACTATAGACTATAGACAGACTACTATAGACTGGTTGGGATTTTGCAGATGGGATATGGCAAAGGATCGCAGAAATCTAGTGGAATCCACACCCGTCAATATAGTCGAGCTTTCGTCATCGCGGACAACGATCAGAAATCACGAGTTGTCTTCGTCAATGTGGACACATGCATGATATCGACACTCGTCAAGTCGCAGGTAAAACCCATCCATACCATCAATGAGCTTGCTCTACCTACTGCTTTCAGAGGTTGTACGGTGCTATTTTCATAGTTCAGTAGTGACCTATTGTTACTTTGGCTATGACTTTGTTTATATCAGTTACCCAGCTGACTGCTGCCCACTGAATAGACCTGAGAACACTAATCTGATTATTTTCAAAATTCTGGTCTAAGTCCAACTTAACTAGGCAAACAGAGCTACTTAAACAGGAAACAGATGGCACAGAGCTGAAAGACTACATTCATGTACTCCACCTGAACCACCATTGAGACCAAACTGCATAAGACTGCGTGATGCTATACGTGTTACTTTAATCTCTATACATTTCCAGTGCATGTATTATTATTATTATTATTATTTCACGTTCGTTTCTATAGACGCATTAATTTTAAATGAGCAGTGACCATTTCTATAAAACAGCAGCTCTCCACTGAGCCAACAACCTTAGAGTGTGCTGGAGTCAGAGTGCGCTGGAGTCAGAGTGCGCTGGAGTCAGAGTGCGCTGGAGTCAGAGTGCGCTGGAG
>ERZ1740065.2286-NODE-2286-length-11879-cov-4.919655_pt1 | contig 11879 bp, 5 predicted proteins | sample MGYA00581738_ERZ1740065 | MGnify/ENA primary metagenome ERZ1740065 (study PRJEB43018, sample SAMN04849749) | marine metagenome | isolation source: floating plastic debris | place: Pacific Ocean | collected 2008-09-01 | study: EMG produced TPA metagenomics... | reverse complement strand
CCGCGCCGCCCGGCAACGCCAGCTTAACCGCCGACCTGCTCCGCGCCTGTAGCGCCACCCCCCAAACGACCCTGCAAATCTTCAACGCCTCCACCACCATTCCCCAAAACGATACCTACACCATCAATTGGGGCGACGGCACGGTAGAGAATTTTACCAACGCCACCTTCCCCAATACGAGCTATATCAGTCACGACTATTCGGCCTACGGCTACTACAACATCACCGTAACCATCTCGGGGACCAACGGCTGTTCCGACAGTCGGACGTACCTGTTTTACAACGGGAGTAACCCTTCCGTCGGTCTGGCCAATCCGGGGAATACGGTCGGTCTTTGTGCCCCGGCCACGATTAATTTTCCCATCACCAACACCGGCAACAATCCCACGGGAACGGAATACTTCATCTACATCGGCGGAGAGGTGGTCGACTCCTTTTCCCAGAATAACGTCCCCGCCATCTATTCCTACACCTTTCTGGAATCTTCCTGTGGCTTGGGGACTTCGACGGGCAACTACGAAAACGCCTTCGATGTACAGGTGATCGCTTCCAACCCCTGTGGTACCTCGCAGGCGACGATCGAACCCATCGAGGTGAGTACCCCGCCCGTCCCCATCTTTATCGTCGATCAGCCCACCCTGGGTTGTGTCGACGACATCTTCGCCATCAGCGATGCCTCGGCCAACGTCAACGAGGTCATCAGTGGCAACCCTTCGGTCTGTGAATCGAGCCTGTCGCCCAGTTGGACCATCTCGCCGGGCGTATCGGGGATTGATTGGACCATCGTAAGCGGTAATATTTTTAGCTCGAATCAAATTGAAATCGTCTTTCAAACGCCGGGTACCTACACCATAACCATGACGATCAACAGCCCCGCCTGCGGCAGTGGCTCCTTTGGTCAAACCTTTACCATCTTGGAGCCCCCAGTTGCCGGCGCGACGCTCGATCTCAATTCTGCCGCCGCGCCCAGTTTACCGGACGAGTGCGTCCCAACCCTGGGGAGTTTTATCAACCAATCCACCGGTGACAGCATCAGCTTTGAGTGGGTCGTGAGCCCGCCCACGGGCTGGCAGTACGGACCCAACTCGGGCCCCCTGGAGGATCACCTCGACCTGGTATTTGACCAGGGGGGGACCTACGACATTACCCTGCTCACCACCAATCCCTGTACGACCGACAGTTGGGATACCACCATCGTGATCGCCACCGATCCCCTGGCCAACCTGACCCCCTTCCCACCCTTTTGCGAGACCGCGACCCTAAACTTTGACAACCTCAGCGTCCAAGTCGCCGAAAACGGGGGAACCATCAGCAGTTACCAGTGGAGCTTTCCCGGGGCCAGCCCCAGCAGCTCCACCGCTGCCCTGCCCCAAAACATCCAGTACGACAGTCCGGGTGTGTACCCTTACACCCTGACCGTCGAAAACCAGTGCGGTACGCATACCGTCACCGATACGGTACGGGTGGAGGCCGAGGGCAGCTTGGTGCTGGACAACGACTACGCCCTGTGTCAGGACGAAACCGCCTTTCAGTTGAGTGCCAACCCCGGCGGCGGAACCTGGAACGGTACCGGCGTCACGATCGACGGTTTGTTTACCCCCGGTAGCAACACCGTGGGGACCAATACGCTGTATTACATGTACCTCAACGGGGCTTGCGTACTGCAGGACAGCTTGGAGGTAACGGTATTTCCCGCTCCCGATGTGGTGGCGGGGGCCAGCCAGGCGGTTTGTGTGGACAGTCCACCGATTTTGATTACGGGGGGAGACCCCGTGGGGGGAACCTGGTCGGCTACCGACGGCGGTGTCATCACCGGCGCCGATGCCTTTGATCCGGCAGCTTCGGGACCGGGCGCTTACACCCTGGTGTACTCGGTTACCAATGTCGATGGCTGTACGGGGACGGACTCCAAGACCATCGTCGTTTACGATCTGCCGACGGTGGAGGCGGGGCCCGATCAAAGCCTTTGCGAAAACCCCAACGATATTTCCCTGACGGGCTTTACGCCCGCGGGTGGCGTCTGGACGGGGACCGGCGTGAGCCCCGGCGGGGTGTTTAACGCGGGCAACACCCCCGGACCGGGCGATTATACCCTGTTTTACACCTATACCAATCCCAATACCAGCTGTACCAACCTGGACAGCATGACCGTCAGCGTGGTGCCCAACGATACCGCCCGGGCGGGCATCGACCTCAACCTTTGTCTCAATGCCAATCCCGTCCTGTTGAGCGGTACTCCCGCCAATGGAACCTGGTCCGGTCCGGGGGTCGATCCGATCAACAACACCTTTGATCCCTCCGGTTTGAATCCGGGTCCTCAGGTGCTGACCTACACCTTTGGGACGGGCGTGTGCGAGACGACCGACGAAAGAATCATGAACCTGGTGGCGCCGCCTCAGATTCGCATGATCGACGATCCGCGGATTTGTGTCAACGATGGCCCCTTTGACCTCAGTAGTGTCAGTCCGGCGGGGGGCACTTGGCAGGGGGACGGCCTGCAGGGAACGAGCTTTAATCCCGCCCTGGTGGGGCCCGGGACCTACGAATTGCGCTATTTCTACCAGGACCCCGTGACGCGTTGTGCGGACATCGCCTGGTTGAACGTCGAAGTGCTGGGCTTGCCCGAATTGACGGTCAACGACACCACGATTTGCAATACGGGGGGAGCGGTCTTGCTGCCCCAGTACGCGCCCCTGGGCGGTAGCTGGTCCGGCACCGGCTTGGTGGACGACGATGCCTTTGATCCCGCGGTGGCGGGGGGAACGGGTCAGTACGACCTGACCTACACCTTTACCGACGCCGAGGGTTGTACCAATACGGCGATCAGCGCGATCACGGTGGTTGAGCCCGTACAGATTTCGGCGGGTCCCAACGACAGCATTTGTATGGATGCGGGGATGATTACCCTGGGTAATTTTTTTCCCCTCAACGGCACCTGGACGGGAACGGGCATCATCGATTCGGTGGCCGGGACCTTTGATCCCAACGTTACGGGTGGCGGAACCCACGAGGTGACCTACAGCTACGGGCTGGGGAATTGTCGGGTGACGGATACCAAAGAAATTCACGTCATTGACCTATCGAACATCCACTTGGGGGAAGCGGTCAGCTACTGCGTCTACGAGGCGGCGGTACAGTTTGAGGCGGAGGGACCGGCCGGTGGCTTTTGGTCCGGTCCGGGAATCGTGGATTCGATCAACGGGATTTTTGATCCCAGTGCGGCCGGAGATGGCCTCCACAGCATCCGCTATTTCTACCAGGACCCCAACGTAGGCTGTGTGGCCAGCGCTACCAAACCGGTTACGGTCTTTCCCATGGAGGACGCCAGTTTTGACTTTCCGGCCGTAGCCTGTACCAATACGACGGTAGCTTTTCAAAATACTTCCGATTCGAGCTATACCACCCAGTGGGACTTTGGGGATCGGACGAGTTCGATTGCCTTTTCTCCCATCCACGTTTACGATACGGTCGGTACCTATCCGGTGGAGTTGATCGTGACCAACGAATTTGGCTGTCGCGACGTCCTGGTACAGGATATCCTGATCACCGAGGCGCCCGACCCTGGCTTTGCCCTCAGCGAGGAGGAAGGCTGTGCTCCGCTGGCGGTAGAATTTACCAACCAGAGTAGCGGTTTTGAAGTCGCTTTTGACTGGGATTTTGGCAATGGCGAAAGCAGTACGGACATCAGCCCACCCGCCATCGTCTACGGCCCGGGGATCAACGATACGACCTATACTGTCCAATTGACGGTCAGCAATCTTTGCGGCAGCCGCGAGGTAGAACGTCCCGTTCTGGTACGCCCCTTGCCGCTGGCCGACTTCGGCTCTACGCCCGTCACGATTTGCTCACCCCAGGAAGTGGCCTTTGCCAACATCAGTACCGGTAGCGCCACCAATTTCTTCTGGGATTTTGGCAATGGGGAAACCAGTACCGATTCGCTGCCACGCAACCAAATCTACGTCGCCGATTCGGCGGAAACGACCTACACCATCCGCCTGGTCGCGGGCAACGTCTGTGGCTTGGATACGGCCTACCAAGACATCGTGGTCGATCCCGCCGACGTACAATCCTTCTTTAACGTCTCGGACCGAGTGGGCTGCGAACCCTTTACGATCGACTTCTTTAATTTTGCCACGCCCGGGGCCACCATCGGCTGGGACTTTGGCGACGGCAACACTTCTGACCAGTCCGAACCCATCCACACCTACACCGAGCCGGGCACTTTCCGCATTATCCAATTTGCCACCAACGTCTGTGGCTACGATACCAGTTCGACCTGGGTGACGGTGCTGCCTTCGCCGGAGGTGGAGTTTCAGCACGAACCTTTCGTCTGCTTGGGACAAGAAATTCAATTTTTCAACGAATCAATCGACCTCTCGGGCAGTTACTGGGACTTAGGCGACGGCGATACCTCGGTGCTACACTCTCCCGTCCACGTCTACGACTCGGCGGGGGTATTTACCGTCACGCTGGTGGGGAACTCGCAGTTCAACCAGTGCCCGGCGACCTACACCAGCCAGGTGATCGTCCAGGCTTTGCCCGAAGCGGAATTCGCACCGGCCGAACCCTTTGGCTGCGTACCCTTCACCACCACCTTTTTGAACAACTCGCAGGGTTCCAATTTCTACGTCTGGAATTTTGGCGACGGCAACACCTCCGTCGATCCCAACCCGACGCACACCTTTACCGAGGTGGGCACCTACGTGGTCCAGTTGGTTGCGCGCGACGACAACGGTTGTTTCAACGATACCAGCTTGCTCAATGTACAGGTGTATCCGGTACCGGAAGCGGGCTTTGAATTTGACCGCGACTTGCTCTGTGGCCTTCCCGTAGAATTGGACTTTACCGATACCTCGGTGGGGGCGGGGGACTACCAGTGGACCTTTGGTGACGGGGGCGAATCGGCTTTCAATGAGCCGGTGTACCGCTACGATACGGCGGGCACCTTTGACATTAAGCTGCTGGTGAGCAACGAATTTAACTGCCGCGATTCGATTACGGAGCGGATCACGACCTACGCACAGCCCATTGCGGATTTCGAACCGGGGGCTTATTCGGGTTGTAGCCCACTGGAGGTCAATTTCCTCAACAACTCCCTGTACAGCAACAACTTCCAATGGGAATTTGGCAACGGCAGTACCTCGGAGGAGGAGGACGGACCCCGTACGACCTACGACACGGCAGCGACCTATTCGGTGCGCCTGATCGCCTCTATTGATGGGGTGTGCTTTGATACCCTCGAACAGGAGCAACTGATCGAAGTCTTTCCCACGCCCTTCGCCAACTTTGAGTACGAGGCGCCCGATCCCGATTTTGCTTCGGGGGAATACAATTTCTACAACCTCTCCGAAGACGCGACGAGCTACTACTGGGAGTTTACCGAGGGGGGCAGCTCGACCGAGACCAATCCGTCCTATCGCTACTTCGTCAACGGCGAGCGGCAGGTATACCTGGAGGCCAGCAATGACTTTGGCTGTGTCGACGATACCACGATGAATTTTACTCCGGAGTTTTTCGGAGGCCTCTTTATTCCCACGGGCTTTTCGCCGGAATTGGGTATTGGGGACGTTCGCCTGTTCAAGCCAGTGGGAACTGGTTTGAAAGAGTACCACGTCCAGGTCTTTTCGCCTTACGGGCTCTTGCTTTGGGAATCGACGGCGCTGGAGAACGGCAGTCCGACCGAGGCTTGGGATGGTTCTTACAACGGCAAGATCCTGCCGCAGGACGTATACGTCTGGAAGGTCTCGGGAATCTTTGAGGACGGGACGGCCTGGAAGGGGCAGAAGGACGAAGGGGGCAAGGTCAAGACCATCGGTTCGGTGGTGATCATCCGCTAGGGACGGAGTGGTCGGGCAGCAGACCAAAAGGAATCCAGCATCGTGGGCTACCGGAAGGCTTAAACCTTTGGGTAGTCCACTTGTTTTGATAAACGATGAAAAAACTACTTTGGGGCCTTTTACTCTTGCCCATCTCGCTGTGCTTACTGTTCTTTGGCTACCGGCAACTTTCGGGGAAAAACTCCAACGAAGTGGGGTTGGGGATACTGACTTGGGTCAAGGACGTCCGGGGCCAATCCGTCGACTGGACCACACTGGGGCAAACCGAGCAGCCCCCGCTCGATCACGCCCCTTGGGATAGCCTGCTCCGGCGGCACGTCGAGCGGAGCGGTGGCGTCGACTACGCCGGTTTTGCCCGCGAGCGGACCCAACTGGATGCCTACCTCCGACAACTGAGCAGCCATCCCCCCGGCAGCAACTGGAGCGAAGCCGAACAACTCGCCTACTGGATCAACGCCTACAACGCCTTTACCATCCAACTGATTCTCGACCACCAGCCCCTGACCAGCATCAAAGACATTTCCGAGGGCTTGCCCATGATCAACTCGCCCTGGGACCTCAAATTCTTCCAAATCGGAGGCCTGGATTTTGACCTCAATACCATCGAACACGGCGTCCTGCGCCAGGGCTTCCGCGAGCCGCGGATTCACTTTGCCATCAATTGCGCCTCCTTCTCCTGCCCGGCCCTGCGCTGGGAAGCCTACACGGCCCGTAAACTCGACCGCCAATTGGACGACCAGGCCCACCGTTTTATCAACGACCCCAATAAAAATCACCTCAGCGAAGAGGCCCTGGAATTGTCCAAAATATTTGATTGGTTTCCGGGCGATTTTACCCGCGAACAATCCCTCCGCGCTTTCCTACGCCAGTACTCCAAGGTGCCCATCCGCGCAGGGGCCAGTATTGGCTATCTGGACTACGACTGGTCCTTAAACGGTCGCTAGCCACCATTTTAAATCCCCACGGTCAGGAAGTATTCCCCGATGCGTAGCACGGCAAAGAGCCCCAGGGCCAGCAAGAGCTTGACTAAGCTCCGGCGCCAGTGAACCGGTAGGGGCTTGGGGACGAGCAGTCGGCGAAGGGCCCCGAGTACGCGCTCCCGATGCCAGTAAAGCAGCAGCAGCAAAATGCTCTGGTAGAGCAGGGCCGCCCGGAGGGCACCGACGTTGACCCCGTAAAAGATATCCTGGAGGATGATGTTGACCAGTATGGTGGAGGCAAACAAGCAGCCCAGCAGACGGGTTTGTGCAAAAAGGAGCAGCAGCGCCGCGCTGATTTCGAGGGCCCCCAGTAGGAGGACAAAGGGGCGGGAGTAGCCGTAAAAGGCCCACATCAGTTCCATCCCCGTCAGCTCCGCTACCGGCCGGTCGATGCTGGTCGCCCCGTCAAATTGGACCCACTTCCCCAATCCGTAAACGGTCAGGGCAAATACCACGATAAAGCACAGGGCGTTTTCGAGTACGTGGCGGTAATCTTGAGCATTTAAAGGTGGCATGGGCAAGGGGGCTAAAAGGCGAATGAATAGGGGCACAAAATAGCGATAAATGCCCGATCCTTCCCCAATCAGGGCGCTCCCGCTAGCAGTTCCATCAAATCCTCCTTCGATTGTACGATCCGTTCGGCTTGGGGCATATCAAAATAAAAATCCTTAACCTCCGCCACCTGACCGCGCAAGTCATCAAAATTGATCGCCCCGTACTGCTCGGGCGAATAGACGGCCAGCCGCTTTCCCGGCAACAGGCAAAACAAGCGCCCCCCCCGATCCGGCGCCAGCGCGATCTCTGACCAGCGATCCTGGGGGAAGACCACCACCGCCCGTTCGTCCCCCGACAGGAACACCAACTCCAATTCGGCCAGGGAATCCGGCAAGTGCTTTTCAAACGAAAATTGGCCACTGATCAACACCTGTTCGTCGGTCTTCAAAAAGTAATCCCAATTGAAGATGCCCATCTCGGCCACCTCGAAGGTACGGTAGACCTCGGCCATCGTTCGGAGGCGTTCTTGCTCGGCCTCTACCTTGGCCATGGTGGCTTGGTAGTCTTCGATCCAGTGCTCGGGCGGAAAGGCAAAGAGGGCCTGGAGCGGCATGATGGCTTTCAGTTTGACTTCAAACAGCTGACTGCTGTCCGCACTAGCCACGTGGTAGCGGTAGCGGTCCCGCCCCAGGGCCTCCAGCCGTCCGTAGCGTTTGGCGGTCCAGTCGGGAAAGGCTTTGCCACTTTCGTTTCGCCACACCATCAGGGAGGCATGGTACTCCTGCTCCCGCCAGGAGATGCGCTGGTGTACTTCGGCCTCCGTCCAACCCAGGCCGTAGTCTTTGAGCCGGGCTGGTACCCCATCCATCTCCTCGGGGCTGGCCCGCCGCCGATCGAAGTAGACGTCCAGGATGGCGCGGTAGTTGAAGGCCAGGTAGCGCCGATTGAGGGGAAAGCGCAGACGGGGTTGCATCCGACGGATCTTGCGGACCTGCTTTTCGCGTTCCACGTTGACTTCGGGGGCGGCGGTGCCCAAATTGGTCCACGCGCCCGAGTATTCATCGAGTTGGAAAAAATCGTATTCCTCGCCCGCCGTAAAGGAAGCCATCCGGACTTCGATCTTGGTATCGGGCGCCACGCGCAGGGCCTGGGCGTTTTGTTCCGCCAGGAGGTGAAAGGAGCCCGCGGTGCTAAAGTGGCGATCGCCCACCCGCATGGGGATGCCGCTGAGGTAGATGTCGTAGGCATCGTGGAATTCGCGGTAGCGCAATTGGACGGGCCCGCTGACGAGGCTGTCCTGGGCATCGACGACGGCATGGGCCGGAATCGTGCTGCGGGTGCCCGTGGGGAGTTGCCACTGGGCGCCCCGCTCGGCGGCGAGTTCGAACGTTTGGAAGCTGGGGTCCAGCTCGGGGATGGGGGCTTGGACGACCGATAGTGGGGGAGGAGGTGTTGGGGTCTCCGTGGTTTCGCAGGCCGTGCCGAGTATCAGCAGGGTGAAGGCGAGTAGGGTGGAGCCGGAGGAGTGGAAAACAAAAGCAATTTGGCGGCTGGTCCGGTAGGGGAAATGGCCTACCCGGCCAAGCCTGGACAATAGGTTTAGCATGGTCTTGATGAATTGATATTTTTAATGTTCGAGCCCTCGATAAATGGCGAGGGCCACGCTGGCGTAACTGGCTTGTGCTCCGCGGAACTTGCGGCCGTAGGGAAAGGCCTCGGTCGCTTGCCAGTCTTTTATTTCGGCCACCGGACGGTCGAAACCGTAATTGTAGGCGGTGGCGAGGAAGGCCAGTCGCTCTGGTGGAGACAGGGACTGGAGGAATCCAAAACGGTGCGTACCGATGTGGTAAAAAGCAAGGGCGTAGCGCAGTTGCCACTCCGGGTCGCGCAGTCGGGCGAGCCGTTGGTGGCGCTTGGCTTTTTCGGTGCTTGCGGTACTGATGATTGGGAAGGGAATGCGGTCCTGTACGTCGGGGTGCGCGTCTGCGTAGGCCTCCATTTTTTCGACAAAGGAGGGTTTCATCTGAAAGGGCCCGATCGAGAAGTCCGCGCCGGAGCTGCCGAAGTTGAGGTAGGCGATTTCCAGGGCTTGGGTCTCCATAAAATCTCGCAGCCACCCGTAGCGAATCAACTCGGGAGCGACGACCGACAGGATCTCCGCGGTGGGAAAGTCCGCCGCCGGGACCACGCGTTCGATGAGGGGGCTTTGCTGGTGGAGGAAGCCAAGGGCTTTGTCGACGTCCGACTCCAGGTAGGGGGGCAGGCTTAAGAGCAAAATACCGATCCAGTAGCTTTTCATTTCCGGCGTAGATTTCCGTAATCAAATCGCCTCTTCAACTGCGATTGCCGAATAGATATTGTCTGGGAGCTGGAGAAAAGTAAGGCTGGTCCGGTCTGCTGCTACCGTTCGAGCTTCTCCCGCATTTGCTCTACACAACGATTCACTAGCCTTTTCTCAAAGTCCGACTGGGCGTAACCGAAGTCGAGCAGCCCTTGGGCAAAGGCCAGGTCTTGTGGGTCGGGATGATCGGCCAGATACCGGAGGAAATTGACCATCAACTGGTCGAAGGAGCGCGGAATCGTTCGGGCGCCGTCGGTGAAAGTAGCCGATCGGCTGGAGCGTAGCAGGTGGGATTGATTGATGCTAGAACGTTGGTAAATCTGCTCGCTGAGTGAGCGGAGCACTTCCGGCTCCTTGGTGCTTCTGTCCTGGGGTGGGGGCACTTGAAGATGGACCGTGTAGTCCACCACCTCCAAGTCGCGACCGATGAGGACCAGGGCAGTAATTTTGGCTTGGGGTTCGATGGGGTGGACGATGGTCGACACCAGCTGGACGAGCGAGTCTTCCACCTGCTGCTTCCTACGAAAGTGGTGTGCTCCATTCCGAAAATGCTGGTTTAATCCGTAGTGATCGTAGAGGGCATCGTAAAGCAGGGCTTTATCGGGGGTGAGGTCCAGTTGTTGAAAAACGTTGAGGTAGGCCCCGAGCCAGTGGCCCTTGCTGCGGCGGTGCGCTTTACCATCCATCGCCAGCACGGATTGGAAGTCGGCGTACAGAAATTGCTCGACGCTATCGCTGCGGAAGTGGGCCAGGCCACCCTGGGGGGAAATGATCGTACTCTGGGTGGGGTATTCCGTTTTGTCGTGGTGGGCAATGAAGTGCATCAGGGCGGGAATACAGGCTTCGATATCGTTGTTGGTGACGAAGCGCGCAATGATGGATAGTTGTTTTGAGGAGCCCGCTTTGATTTTACGATTGAGGTAGGGGACGTACGCGTCGGTACCGAGTTGGTGGAGGGCGTAGAGGACGGTACTAAACAGGTGGGCTTCTTCGGTATCGAGCAGGGGCAGTAGGGTGGGGATGGCGGCCTGGTAATCCAATTGGCCGAGGCTGCGAATGATTTGGATCAGCCCCGGGCTGATGCGTTCCTGCCCGGGACGGAGCAGCCCCTCCGGGTAGCTTGCCGGGTCGTTGGCGGCGGTCAGTTGGCGCAGGAGGATGGGGCCGATGAAGTCCGCGTCTTCCGCCGAGAGTTGTCGAACGGCTTCTGCCTGTACCAGTCCGTTATTGTGATCGAGCAAGCGGATCAGCAGGTCCCGGGCCAGCGCTCCTTCGACCTGGCCGAGCAGTCGGGCTAGGGCCAGGCAGGCTTCGTTGGTGCCCACTTCGGCGATGCCTTCGTAGGGGACTTCGTACTGGTGGTAGCCAGTCAGTTGGAGCATCAGCAGGTGTTGGGTAGCGCGTTCTTCCTCAAGGTGTTTGCGCAGTTTGCCGACCATTTGGCGGTGAAAGGGGAAGGGATTGGATTGGTCGATGGTGGCCAAAAATTGTTCGAAGGTACGGAGGGGGTGAAAGGCGTGCTGGTCGCTAAACCCGGTTTGCAGTAGACTGTACTGGACCCGTTGTCTTTTCACCCGCAGGTCTCCCGCGCTGGGGGTCCAGACGTGGTAGGCCTGGCCATTGCTCAGGCTGGCGTGATAGTCGGCAAAGCTTGGGTCTTCGGCCAGCTGTTTTTTCCAGCGTTCCGAATTGCGGTAGGGGAGGCGGGAAGGGCGGAGAAAAACCAGGTAGCGATCGCCGGGCTGCACCTCGTCGATGGGTCCGTAGCGGTTGCTGAGGCCCGCAATCCAAATTTCCTTGGCTGTTGCCTGGCCCCGGTAGGTCTTGACGATCTTGGCCCGAGCCCGGTAGGTCCCCGAGCTGGTGTACTCCACCAGGGCGATGAGCTTAGATTCTTGTAGCATTTGGGGCCAGCTGGGGTTGGTCCAGGTGTCCGCTACCGTCCGGTTCGGTACCAGGCCGATCAGCAGGAAACCGAGGAGGAAGGGGAGGAGTGTCAGTCGTGGGAAAGGAATCAAATTCATAGATTTTATTTTTGCTTTGCTGCCCAATAGAGGGTCGTACTACCTTTAAAGACGTCGTACAAAGTCATTTTAGTTGGTCGTTCGGTGGGTTTTTGACTTCAAAAATACCCATACGGGCCCTAATTATCAGGACTTTAGGTTTTTGACAACAAAAAAATCTATCTTTGCGCTCGCTTTTACTGCGGAGGCATCCGCTGGAAGT
>ERZ1740065.2285-NODE-2285-length-11881-cov-10.264164_pt1 | contig 11881 bp, 10 predicted proteins | sample MGYA00581738_ERZ1740065 | MGnify/ENA primary metagenome ERZ1740065 (study PRJEB43018, sample SAMN04849749) | marine metagenome | isolation source: floating plastic debris | place: Pacific Ocean | collected 2008-09-01 | study: EMG produced TPA metagenomics... | reverse complement strand
CGGGTGGTAGTAGACCACATAATTATTAGTCAGCATCGCCAGGGTAATCGTGGTCGTAAAGCTAAAGGTGTCTGGCAAAATGCCGAGAAACTTTTTGACCACGCTGGTGCGAAACACGCGCATGCCGCTGTTGATGTCCGGAATGGGCTGCTGGGCGATCCATTGGGCAAAGGCCACGAGAAAGAACTTGGGCACACTTCGCAGCTTGGAATAGGTAACGTTTGACCCCGTGCGCGCGCCCACCACCATGTCCGCTTCTTGGGAAAGCGCAATCAGCTCCGAGAGGCGATCGTTGGGGTAGGTGCCATCGGCATCGGTAATCGCCACCAGGGGATATTTGGCATGGGCAATACCTGACTTGAGTGCCGCACCGTAGCCTCGATTACGCCGATGCTGAATCAGTTGAATATCGACGCGGGTGCTGAGAATTTCGGCGGTGCGATCGCGGGAACCATCATCCACCACCACAATTTCATAGGTGCAGTGAGCCTGTCGCAAGACCTGATGCAGCTCATTCAAGGTTTGTTCAACCCCGTCTTCTTCATTAAAGACCGGTATCACGATCGATACCGCCGCTGTTTCACTGTCTGCCGTTACAAACCCGACCGTTTCTGTGTTCTGTTCACCCATGATGTACCTGGCGTTGCTGATAGCAGTCTCCCTAGTGAAGAGACCCGAAGGTCCCAACTCCCAATACGTTATGGCGCATTGGCTGAACGCACAGCAGCGGTGCACGATCACACTGTCAGCGGATGCAGACTAAAACGTCCAGGCTGTTGTAGCCATGGTTGCTGGAGCCGAAGACGCACCCGTGATCGCCGTCCCCGATGCCTGTCTACTCAGTGAGATGGGAGTCCTTAGCATAAATGCCCATGTCGCTGCCGCCATACTGAGTTCTGAATGAGAGGACGTGATCGCCCCCGGCATGCCGCCGGGAGTATCGCCGCCACTGAATCGCTGCAGTTCATCAAAAACTCATATGACAGCTTGACACTTTTTCCTGATTCAGAATTTTCCGATTTGAAAACAGAATTAGTGAACGGAGTCTTGCAGGACGATGTCGCTCAGGCAAACTGGCATTTTTTCTATTTCCCAGCCTCGATTTCAGCGATCTCAGTCAGCTGCTCAAGCGACTGGATTGGCTTTCGAGAGAGGGGCTTGCCGAGCATTTCTATCCGTCTCTTTTCCCAAACCTACCTTCGAATTGTGAGTGCATCCTGTGAATAATCGTCTAAATCCGAGTCGTTGGTCGCCCATCGCTGACTATGCCTTGTTGTTGGGGTCAGGGGCTGGGGCGATCGCCTCCATTGCAACCCAAAATGCCACCGTCGCGACGGTGCCCATGACTGCACTGGTGGCGATGGGGCTACTGAACCGCCGCCGGATTGACCGCTACCTGCAGCAGACGGACGACAATTTGGCGAGCCTCGAAGGTCAAATGGTATCGGAAGTCTCTATTTTGACCGAGCAGGTGTCGGCCCTCCCTACCCCCGAAGCCATTAATCAGTTACAGCGGTCGGCGATGGAACACAGCGATCGCCGGTATGTACAATTTTCTGAGGCGATCGCCGCGACTGAGAGCAATTTCCGGCAGCGCATTGAGGCGATCGAACAGCCCGATTTAAGCCATATCCAGCAAGATACGGCTCAGCTCCAAGACCAGTACACCTATGTCAGCGCCACCCTCGGCAACTTGAGTAAACAGATTGAGCGGCTGTCTCATCAACCCCGGATGGAAGCGACGGAAAATGACGTGTCACAGTTGCAGACCGAGGTGATGCAGCTGCGAGTCAGTCTTGAAAGCTTAGGTAGCGAAAGTAAAACAGCACAAGCCACCCTGCAAGATGCGGTTCGCCATCTTGATCGGCGACTGCGACAGGCCCCCAACAGCACCGACCCCAACATGCTGAAGGGCGAAGTGAGAGAACTGATCAAAGCTATGGCCGACCTGGTGCCGCGCCGCGACTTTAGCGCGCTCTCAGACAAAACCCAAGCTCTGCAGGCCAGCCAAGAGAGCCTGCAACAGAGCGTAGATCGCCTGCGATCAGCTCAGCCCAGTGCTGATCCAGATGATCCAGACGGCATCGCGAGGCAGGCTGACCTGCAGACGTTGCAAGCCGACTTGATGATCATGGCGGAAAGCTTGCAGCAGATTGAGGGCCGTTTAGAAGACATTTCAGTGCCCTTCGACATCACCTCAGAAATTCGGGGCACGACTGCGACTTATCTCAGTGGCTTGCAGTGGCAGCTGGCGCTGCTAGAGCAACAGACTCAGGATCTGATGGATCACCAAAAAGCAGGGAATACTGCGGCCCCGAGTCACCCTTCCGTCGCGGCGTTGCCGACTGGGGCAGCGCCGACGGTGCCTGACAGCAATGGCGCGTTACAGTGGCTTATGGCGTTTCGGGGGCCGTCGCCGACCGACGCTTGGTCCGCCATTGATCAGGCATTGTTGCAAGCTTTAGATGACGTTTCTGAACGGCTCGTGTTGGTGTGGCCTTGGTCATCAGCTGTGCAGCTCGACGAGCACCTGATCGAGCGGTTTCACGATATTTTAGCCAGTGGTTGTCGGCTCGAAATCGGCTGGTGTCATCCTGGCGATCGCCACGAAGGCCGCCTGCTTAAAAAAATTACTCAGCAGTGGCATCTCACCACAGCCCAACGTCAGTTGTTGAAATCCACGTTGAATTTGTTGCTACCGCTCAAAGAACAATATCCCAATCTGTTTTCGTTCAAAATTCTGGGCACCAAAGAGCAGTTCATCGTCTGTGACGATCGCTATGCGATTGTCGGCATCGACGCCTTACCCGCTGCCAGCAGCATTTTTCCAGAATTGGATGTGCGGGTTAAAACTACGGAAACCAGAGTGATTGATCAGCTGCTCCATCGCTTTGAGCATCCCGATGCGCTGCCGGAAGATGCTGTGGCCTATTTCAACCGGGCGGTGACTCGCTACGACTTACGCGATGCCGAGGGGGCAACCGCCGATTTTGCCCATGTGTTACGTCTCGATCCGAAAGATGCCGTCGCGCTGAACAACCGGGGCCTGATCTGGGTTGAAAAGAAACAGTATCAGCGGGCACTGGATGATTTTGACAATGCCCTGAGCAGTGATCCACGACTGTTTGCCGCTTGGTGCAATCGAGGCTGGTTACGCCTGCATTGGGGACAGCTGGATGAGGCGATCGCAGATTTCAACCAGGCGATTGAAACCAATACGGCTTCAGCGATTCCCTACTTTTATCGAGGCACCGCTCGGCAGCGACTGGGCGATAGCTTGGGAGCGATCGCGGATTTCACTACCGCGATTCAGAAAAGTTCTCAAATGGCGCTGCCCTACTGCCATCGCGGCGCGGCTTATCAGCGCCAAGGCGATATCAGCCGCGCCAGCACCGATCTTGAAATGGCGGCATCCCTGCTCCATGCTCAGGGCAACCATCGCTCTCTGGCGCAGGTTACCCAGGTCTTGTCTTCTTTGAAGAAAACAGCACTCGCTCAGCCGGTCAAGCTGCATTCTGCCTAGCGGTATGCCATCAAGGATTTCTGGACATCAAGATATCGAGGCAGAGGACCAGGGGAACAGAGGGCTAAAGGTGCCGGGAGCCATCGTTATCTAAGGCTGTCGTTGCTCACGGCCCAAAAACGGCGATAGTTAGGCTACTTACCCATTTGGCGCTTCAGCTCATCGAGTTCTTTTTCCGTTTCCCACCGTTGAAAGGTTTCTTCTAAAGGATCGACTGGCTTGTCGAAGCTCTGATAGGGGCTTTGCTGCCAACCTGCCGTTTGGCCTGTGGGCCCGGTTGAGACTGTTTGAGCGGCAGCGCGGTTAGCTTCGGCGGCCGCCATCTTGACCTTGAGCTCACGGCGGCGATCGTGAATCTGACGCTGCAACTGGCGAGTTTGCTCAATCCGGTCTTTGACTCCCTGCATCTGCCCCCAGATGTGATTACCCTGACGCAGTAATGCAGCCTCTCGCTCTTGAGCCGATTGCGCCAGATCGTCACGGTTTGCAGCTTGGGCTTGGGCGACCCGCGTATGCCAGCGCTGAATCTCTTGCGCAGTCGATAGAATATTGTCTTCGATCTGCTTTTCCCGACGCTTCAAGTCGCCCAGCAGATTGATCGCATCCTCTTCTTGTCCTCGCAGCTGCTCTTCCAGCGCCATGAGTTCTAAATGAGGATTCGCCTTTAGAAATTCGTCTAAACGACTTTCCAAAAAACGACTCAGATCTTCAAACAAGCCCATGCAGCTCGACTCCTCCAGTGAACTGTCATCACTTTAGGATAAGCCGACCTAGAATTGCTGGCCAATGTAGAGGGTTCTGACTTCCCCATTGCGCCGGACAACAGCTTCTTCGTTCGCTACTGAGACTAACGACCAGCCGCTGTTACCGATGCGCTCACCGATATAAACCCGTTGGGGCACATCTTCAATTTCAAACAGAGCAGCGGAGCGATCGCCCAGTTCCAAGACCCCTAGGAGCGTATGTGGGTTGGCAGCGACAGCGGCGACAGCGCCTGACCCAGTCGTGGGAGTCCCCGTCGTTGCCGTTCCTTGGACTGGAGCGCTAACAGCTGCAGCCGTAGAGGGATAGGGCACATACACCCGCTCAATGACGTTAACGGTACCGGGCGTTGACGGCACACCCACTGGCGAAGGGGACGGCAAAGCATTGCTGCCGATGGGCGGTAGCCCGACTGCATTGCCACTGTTGAGGGCCACTGTTACATCCGGAACCCCAGTGGTCGCAGTCGAGGTGGCCGGAGAATTTTGGGCAATGACCTCTAGCGATCGCCGCAGATATTCTAAAAACTCCACCTCGCCGCCCACGGTGGGCACCTCAACTGGCGAGGCAGCAGGAGCCGTTGCCGCTAAAGGTACCTGCTGACGCTGATGCATCCACAGGCCCAAAGTTGCCAGGATTGTAAGACCGGCAGCTCCTAACAAAGCTCGGTTCATCGTCCACAAACGCTTCCAGTCCCGAGGTGTGGAGTCAGGAGCAGCCGTCTCGGGAACCGCGTCAGGAGACCATTGAGTGAGCGTGTCCTCAGCCGTTTGATCGAGCAAAACAGCAGGCAGCCCTCCTTCGGTAAAGCTTAGGGTCAGCTCAGAAGTTGTGGGTGCCTCGGCAATGTCTGGCTGTCGGGGGACATCTAACGCTTCAACGTCTCCTTCTAAAGCTCTCTCTACGCCGTCAAACAGATCATTCATCAAGCGATCAGCTGAGGCATCCGCCATCTGCTCAGGCTGCGGTAGCGCGTCAGCCGACTGAGAATCGGAAAGGGAAGCTTTGCTGTCAATCATGCCTTAATTCTCACGGAAATACCGTCAAATGACTCGTGTAGAAACAACCTGCAGCCAAAAATACTCCATAGACGTTAGCAACTCAGAGAAGAATGCAACGCTCTAGCCTGAATTTGTTAAGAAAATTAACAGCGGCTCTCCACAATGGCAAATGCTTTTTATCCGTCGCTCGGCAGGGTCAAGAAGTTAGAAAGGGCTGAGGCGTTATCCAACTTTGAGACGGCAAACATTTCGGCATCAGGTCGCTATGTTGTGGCTCTAAACCCTGCGTTTTGGCAGCGCTGTGCTTGAGAGATGCTTCGCTGGTTCAACTTGGCCGCAGCCGTTGAGATTTCGTAAGCGCGATCGCAACTCTTGGGGAGTGTTGTCGTCTTATACCTGTAGAGCAAAGCTGTTGGTCCGCTGTGCTAGTATTTGGAGGGTCTTGGGTTACGGGATGTAGCGCAGCTTGGTAGCGCGCCTGCTTTGGGAGCAGGATGTCGCAGGTTCGAATCCTGTCATCCCGATTTGCTTGGAAATGTTTAGGGTTTGGTTGGGGCTGCCGGGTAGAGGTCTGCTGATATTTGGCGATTATTGCTAGCATGACTCCGAGCTGATTGCGGCCTTGGTGACCTCAGTGGGCGAAGACGTCTTGGATCAAGCTCTCCCGCCAGAGTGAGCCACTAGTTTGGCGCAGGTCTTGTCGTTTGTTGAGTTTAGGGAATCGTATGCAAGGGATTTTTCGTCGTTTAGCTTCCACAGGTTTGGCCGGCATCGCGATCGCGAGCAGTGCACTGTTAGCTGCGCCTGCCTGGGCTCTATCTGAGCAGCAAATTTTAGAGAAGCTGGGCCAAATTCCCGTCTTTTTGATCGTCAATCCCGAGGGACAGTCTCTGACGGCTAGCGTCAACATTGATGAAGAGACTGAACTGGAGGTTCCCATTGTCTTTGTGGATTCTCAGGAAGCCGAATCGTTTTTGGAAGAGGCGGAGAATGAGGGAGAGGCTTTGGCCACTGATGCCCAAATCGCCATTTTGCCGCTAAGTGATGTCTATGCCGAGGCCAGTTCGCAGTTAGAGAGCGCAGAATCACTGGTCTATGTGCCCAGTGCGAGATCGCTCAGTCAAGCAACTCAGATTGTGGATCAAGAAATCCAAGGTGTGCCCTTATATGCTGCCGTCGATCTGCAGAGCAATCAATATTTATTGACATCGGATAACACTCTGCCGATGTTCTTTTCCCTAAATGATTTGCAGTCACAAGTTTCCCAACTAATCGAGGCGAATCCTGCGGTTGCAGAATCGATTGGGGTAGAAGTCACGACTTTTGAAACCATCCTGCAGAGCATGTCAGAGGGGGATGCTGAAACAGATCAACTGCTAGAGCTGATTCGATTTGTCCCCTCATCTCAAACCCTGGAATACCTCCGAACCCTATCGGATGAAGCTGCCCCAGCTGAATAAGGTCAGTGCTGTCTGAACTAGTAGAGACTTGAGGTGGGATTCCTAGAGCAATCTGGTCTCCACAGTTGAGTCAGCCACTCGCTGACTTGGTGGCTGACTCGCCAGCATGTTCGATAATGGGGCAATAATCCGCGTCTAAGCCCTCTCGCTCATCAGCTTCCGTGATCAAAATCTGTAGTTGCTCCTTCAATTGCTGCAGCTGCTGCATCCGTTCCTCAATTTCTGAGATTTTTTCTTGGAACTTGTGGCGCACGCTTTTGCAGGGGCGTTTTCCTGAATCGGCAATCCCCAAAATATCTTGAATGTCGTTGAGACTCAGCCCCAAAGCCTGCGATCGCCGGATGAAGCTGAGCCGCGATAATACCGAGGGCGCAAACAGTCGAAATCCGCCCGATGTTCGCTTTGCAGTTTGAATCAAACCCCGTTCTTCATAAAAGCGAATGGTCTTCACCGGTAGCTGACTGTGGTCGCTCACCTGACCAATTCGTAAGAGTTCTGTTTGGGCTTCTGACATGGTTTCGCCCTCTGAACAACAACTACTCTCCTAGCTTACCGCATATCTCTAGTTCGCTGGAGAGTACATCGTTTTTTGTAAAGCACAGCCCTTTACCATAAGCGCTTGGAGGCTCACTGAAATCGAATGCTGACAATCTCGAACTGGTGCTTCTGTGCTTAGCGTCGCGCGACGCTAAATCTCAGTCGACGTCGAATCACCGCGAATATCTAACGTTTTGCGCATCACATCCAAGGCTTCTGAAGCTCGCTTCAGTTTGGCCTCTAAATATTGCTTTTGGCTGACCAGTTGCCGCAGTTGCTGATTGCGCGCGATCGCCTGACTCACCGCCCCCAACTCATCGGGGGGGCAGATTTGACACTGAATCTGACCATCGGCGTCAAGGCTACAGAGTCGATATTGGCTATCGTGGGCTTGCGCTGCGGGCTGGGCTTGTTGAGCAAGCTTGTCGATATAGGCGGCAACTTGCTCGGGGTCGCCATGACGTAACACGGCTGCATGCTCATCTAGGTCGGCTTGGGTAGCCTGTCGATTCACAGCTTCTAACCAGCCATCAACGATAGGCCCAGCCGTGTAGAGCGTCTGAATCTCGGCCAACGTGACCCTCAACGCCTGATGCCAGCCGACAATTGCCGTCTGTACATCCGCTAGTAGATCTAATGCCAGAGCGGCGTTAGCGTCGTTGCGATGACTACTAAAGCTGGGGCGTTTGGCACGAGGTAATAGGGGTAGGGCGGCCGGCTCTACCGCCACTGACTTTTCAACCGGGTATGAGACTGATGAGGTTGACTGAGCTTTGGCAGTGGCTGCTCTGCTTGGGGCGTTTGCAGGCTGCACAAAAGACGGTAAATCAAGAGAAGCCGAGGTTTTAGCCATATTCCTTATCCTGTAATCAGCGCGATCGCTCCCGGATTTCTATGCACATGCTTGATGTTTTTTGAGGCCTTACGTAGCGTATCCAAGGGTAGAAGAGGCGGGCGGGTTTACACCAAATTCAGGGTTATCAGACAACTGGCGTCATATCAGTGTTATCAAGCTTTGCGCCTCAATCAAAGCACGTCAGTTATTAATCGCACCCTCCAATTAAAAGAATGCAACAAAACTCTTGCTTTGCAACATTTTCTCCTGGATTTTGGTCATATTCGGCTACTAAATAGCTCGCTTTTAAACCTTTTTAGGATTTGTCAGCCAGAGCTAGGTGCTGCAGCGCAAATCAATCCAGTCGAGACCGCTTACAGCGATCGCGAGTAAGCAGCGGGGGCAATCTCGGGCTGAGACGACGATGAACCGGCCAATAAGACATCACGAATAAACCGGGCGGCGGCTCGTTGGGTCAAATTACCCACGATGCGTTGTCCCATATCTCGCGTTTCAGGTTTCACTAAAACCTGAGACAGTTGACGCGCTAGCAGACTGGCATCAAACCCTTTACTCTGACGCAACATATCGACAATCCGCAGAATGCGGTTGAGGTTGCTGTCATCGTCACTAGCCGCTGCCACGGAAACGATAGAAGCTGGAATCACATTGTCTGAGGAGCCCCAACCCAAGCGCCGCTGAACGGATTGCTGAACGGTCTGCACCATATTTTGTCCCAGGTGATCGAGCTCTTTAGCCACTTCATCAGCAATGCGATCGCGAATAAATTCCCCCCGCTCTGAAAACAAAAACTCGACCGTCTGATCGACCATCCGTTCCATGTCGTAATCGTCACTGTTACCGGCATTTCTTAGCAAATTCTCCAGCCGGTTCCAGCGAAACTCACCATCTTTAAAGAGCAAATCCTGCAGAGAACTGCGCAACTGCGGCGAGGAATCGGTCAACAGTCGTTTCGCGACATAGGGATAGGCCTTACTCAACACCTTGAACTCCGGATCAACATTGATCGCAATACCTTCTAAGGTGACAAGAGAGCGAATAATCAACGCATAGTAAGCGGGCACCCGGAAGGGATACTCGTACATCAACGCCGAAAACTCATCCGTAATGCTTTTGAAGTTCAGCTCAGCGACACTAGCCCCCAGCGCATTATTAAAAACTTCCGTCAAAGCTGGAATAATCGGGGTGAGATCGGTCTCGGGTGTCAAAAACTCGAGCTTGACGTAGTCGCCAGCCAGCCCTTCAAAATCGCGGTTGACCATATGCACTACGGCTTCGATCAGGCCATAACGCTGATAAGGCTTGACTTGACTCATCATGCCGAAGTCGAGATAGGCTAGCTTGCCATCAGGAGTCGCTAGCAGGTTACCAGGATGCGGATCGGCATGAAAAAACCCATGCTCTAGTAGCTGCCGCAGCGAACATTGCACTCCCACATCAATCAGATACGTGGCATCAATATCTTGGCGCTGGAGCTCATCTAACTGAGTCAGTTTGGTGCCGTCGATCCACTCCATGGTCAGCACTCGCCGAGCCGTATAGTCGGCATAGATGCGAGGCACATAAATATCTTTGAGATGACCGTACAGCTCGGCAAAGCGAACCGCATTTTCACCCTCATGGGTGTAATCCATTTCTTCAAAAATGCGAGCGCCAAACTCGTCCATGATGGCGACGAGGTCGCTACGAATACGGCTGACATTGTTCGTCGCCCACTGCGCCAACCGCCGGAGAATGTACAAATCCAAGGCGATGCGCTGGGCCAACCCCGGACGCTGCACCTTGACCGCTACGGTTTCTCCGGTTTTGAGGCGACCTTTGTAGACTTGGCCCAACGAAGCCGCCGCGACCGGATCTGCCGATAGTTCAGCATAAACTTCAGAGGGAGGCGCGCCGAGTTCTTCCTCGATATAGCGAAAGGCCACCGCGTTGGGAAAGGGAGGCAACTGATCTTGCAGGCGCGTCAGCTCGTCCAGATAAATCGGCGGCACCAAATCGGGCCGCGTCGATAGGGCCTGGCCGATCTTGATATAAGCTGGGCCGAGATCGGTCAGCAACTCTCGCAATCGCTTCGCCTGCCGCTGCTGCGTGGCGTCAGAAACGGTGCCACGACGATTCCACCAAACCCCAGTCAAAAAGGTCACGAATGGCCAAACGATGGTGAACAGACGACCCACCACCTGAGGCCAGCGTCCGCGGTAGTGAGCATTGATGGCATCGGGATCGTAGGCAAAATCTTCAAAGGGGTCGAATTTGCGCGGCGAGCGCACCGTTCTGGGAGTCACATGAGTCGGCGACTGCTCGGGTTCAGTCGCTTCGACGTCTACTACAGTTACAGTGCGAGGTGATGGAGTGGTCTGTGTCACCGTCACGGCCTCTTAGAATTTTTACCTTTCTTAACTATTGTAATGAGTTTGAGTCATAAGCATCGGTAGAAAAGCCCGATCCCACCCAAAATAGTTCATCCGTACTTTTCTGCGATAGTTTAAGAAAGGATTCCCCTCAACTGCTGGGAGATCGACGTCCACAACCCTTGCAGTTGAAACGATATAGAATCGACGTCGGCCTGGGGATTGCCGATCTGCCCCCCGTGAACACAGTGGAGACAGTCAAGAGCACGTGGCTCTCCCGATGAGCCATACGTCGCTCAAGGGGTCGGGAAATGCTCGATCAATTCGTGTCATAGTGTCTTTGGGCTGTGCACATAGGCGACCGAAGCGGATATCAAGTCTTTGGGAAATTGCTGACAATAGCATCCCTGATCACTGAGGGGGAGCACTGACGATCTCTTATAGACAGTGATTCTGCCCGGAGCAGCGCATCTCCTTTGACGCCTTGCAGCGATCGCTCAGCCAGTGGCTTTGTTTCTGAATATCGATTCGAATTCTTGCCCTCAGTAAATCGTCCCCATGCTGGTTGCTCTAAAGATAGAAAACTTTGCCCTCATTGACCATCTAGCATTAGAGTTTCAGGCTGGACTAAATGTGCTGACCGGCGAAACCGGTGCAGGCAAATCAATCATGCTCGATGCGCTGGATGCCGTCTTGGGCGGGCGCGTAAGTCAACGGATGATTCGGGCGGGCGAAAAACGCGGGGTGATTGAAGCCACCTTCGCGATCACTGACCGGACTCAACAGTGGCTCGAAGCCCATGAAGTGCCCCTGGCAGGTGATCATCTGGTGTGTACGCGAGAGCTGACGGCGGGTAAAAATACCGTGCGCAGTCGCTCGCGGCTCAACGGGGTCACGGTTAACAAACCTCAGGTCGAAGCATTGCGGCTGCACCTGGTTGAGATTACCGCCCAGGGCCAAACCCTGCAGGTTGGTGATCCGCAAATGCAGCTGCACTGGCTCGATGGCGTCGGGGGCGCCGCGATCGCCCAGCAGCGTCAGGTGGTTGCCCGCCAATATGAGGCGATGGTCGAAGCGCAAACACTATTAGACCGGCGACGACGGGCCGAGCAGCAGCGCCAAGACCAACTCGACCTGTTTGACTATCAGTGGCAAGAACTCAGTGCAGTTGGTCTAGAAGATCCGCACGAACTCACCCAGTTGGAGCAGGAGCAACAGCGTCTCAGCCACGCCGTGGAACTGCAGCAGCAGAGCTATCAGGTCTATCAGCGACTTTACGAAAATGACCAAGAGGGCAACGCCTGCGCCGATCTGCTCGGCCAAGCGGTGCAGACCCTGGAAGACATGCTGCAGTATGACAATACCGTTGAGCCCATTCTCGACCTGGTGAA